>ENA-ORRN01000267-ORRN01000267.1-human-gut-metagenome-genome-assembly--contig:-NODE-267-length-43122-cov-7.111477_pt1 | contig 43122 bp, 33 predicted proteins | sample MGYA00242174_ERZ509132 | MGnify/ENA primary metagenome ERZ509132 (study PRJEB26280, sample SAMEA2338671) | human gut metagenome | biome: human gut; feature: human-associated habitat; material: faeces... | reverse complement strand
GCTTTTCTATGGAATATCACTGATTATGAAAGAGAAAAGTAATGCGTCGGCCCTGCGCGGGAGCAGAGACGAGCGAACGCGGGAGCAGAGACGAACGCGTCTGGGGGCAGAGGCGAACGCATCTGGGACTTGATTCGGGCGCGTCTGGGAGCAGAGGCGCTGACAAAGATAGGATTTGAATTGGCGGAACAGGTTTTCTGTTTCCAAGGCGATATGCGAAATCCATGATTTTCAAGCTATTCGTGTCGCCGTCCCGCTTTCTTCAGACCGCTGACAAAATAAAAGAACGACAGTGGAGACATCGTGTTGTCTCCACTGTCGTTCTTTTCTTCGCGTAAACTGTCAAGCGGTTGGCCATTGTTTGCCAACCATCTGCAACGGTTGCGGAATTTAGTAATGGTGAAAGAATAAGTTGAGCAAAAATACAGGGCGTAAGAAATAACTCCTTACTCCACAAAATTGGTCAAATTATTTTTTTACCATTACTTATTTCACGTAGATCTTGCGGCGCTTGCTGGTCACGTAAACGCCACCCTTAACGAGCTTTTCAACGCGGCGTCCCTGGAGGTCGTAGACCACCTCGGGCGTGTTGTCGTCGGCATCAACCTCGACAATGCCGGTCGGGATGTCGTCTGTAGGTTCGATAAACCACTGAGAAGCCTCAGCACCAGTGTCCCAAGCCACCAGTTTGTTACCACCATCGAGATGAATGGCCGGATAGGCGCCCGCTGTTGGCTGTGCGCATGCCAAGGTGCTGCGACCATTGCGCGTTGAGGCGATGACATAAGTAAATTCGGCCTTTTTCTGCACCGGCACCGCCTTTGAGGCGGCCGGCATCTTGCCAACGTAGGTGTTGGCCTTGTCACACTTCACATACCAGTTGCCATCGTCAGCCGCTTCGAAGCTGAAGAGCTGGTTCTTGTTGGCCTTGCTGAGTGCAGAAGCGCTCAATCCTGTTGCGGTGCCAACGAGGCAAGGATTGCCAGCGCGGCCCACATTGCGCAGGCGGTAGCACTTTCCGGCCTCCAAAGCAACGCAGGGAGCGTCCATATAGCTCTTGTTGAAGCGTTCGTAGTTGTCCTTCGTCGGGGCGGCCTTATAGGCATTGTAGGCCGCTTCAACATCGGCAGAAGCAGAAGAGGAAGCATCGATGTTGCCCACGGCTTTGCCGAAGTAGGTCTTCACGAGCTTATATTTGCTGTCGATGCCAGCAGGCACCACATCGGAGGGCACAACAGTCGGGTCGTAGGTGTAGAGCGAGTCGGTGATGTATTCAACGCTGTAGTTCTTATACACGATGGTGTATGCCTTTCCAAAGGTCTCTTCTTCATAGAGGAAGCCGATGGTGCTGTCTTTCTGGAGCGTCATCGTTGAATAGGCCGAGAACATGCGGCTTGCCTGGTGCTTGCCTGGCCAGTTCTTGGCAAACGCGCTGGCATCAACGAAGTCGGAGAGCGAAGCGAGTTCTTTGTAATAGATGCCCACGTTGGCACGTCCCGAACCGAAAGGCACTGACTGAAGGGCAAGGTAAACGGGCTTATTGTCTGAAGCGCGGCGCACTGGCAGGATGAGCACTTCGCCATTGGTGCTGTTGCCTGTTGCCACAACGCCCTTGTTGCCAGAACCAGAATAGGCCATGCTGCCCCAAGAACCAGTGGCGGCCTTGCTATCGGTGAAGTTGAAGATGTTGTAATTGCGACCGCCATAAGCGCGTGAGCTGACGAGGATGGAACCGTCGGGGAGTTCTTCCACCTTGGGCTCGTCGGCGCCGCTCGGAATCGGGGCGACGTCAACACCGCCAAGCACGCCCCAGGTGTCGCCGAAATTGTCGGAGAAGAGGACGTAGTTTTTGTTCACGCCATTAACATCTTTATAGAGCACAGAGCAATAGATGCGGTAATACTGGTCGACCTTCACCGTTGAGCTCTGGAAGATGCGGCCCGAACCGATGAACATGGCGTTGCAGGCACCGATCTTGCTGTTGTCAAACTGCGAATAGATGCTTTCAGAGATGTCGACGGGCTTGCTCCAGGTCTTGCCGTTGTTGTCGCTATAGAAGCGGGCGATACACTGGTGGTGGTTGCGCTTTCCGTTGGGGAAGGAAACGTTTCCTGCGCAGCTCATCACGAGCACGCGGTCGCTCTCACGGTCGGCCACGATGCAGGGGTCGCCGAAGCCCACGTTCATGAAGTCGGGCGAACTGGCGCCTTTGCCTTCAACGATGGGGAAGATGTTGCCCCAGGTCTTGCCGTTGTCTTTACTGATACGGGCACGGAGGTCGATGCGTCCGTTGTTGACCATACCGATGTCGGCACCGCTATGGCGATAGTCGGCCACGGCGATGATGTCGCCGTTGTGGGCCGTGGCGATGGCGGGAATGCGGTAGGGAACGCCCGATTTTGTTTCGAAGATGTTCACCTGCGGTTCCGGTTTTTCAATGGCCGGGCCCAGCGTGACCTTGAAGTTGCTCAACACGATGCCGTTGTTGACAGCGTCGAGCGTGAAACTGGCTGACATGCCTTCCAGTCCCTCCACCTTTATGCTTTGCGAAGTGAGGGTGGAACGCTTCGTCTGGCCGCCAGCACTGACAACGACACCCACTTTTTCTTTGTGGGCGATGAAGTCGAAACTGAAGCCCGTCACGCGATAGTTCACGCCTGCCGACAGGGTGTAAGCCTGCGGACGATACTGACCGGCATAAGCCACGATGTTGCCGCCTTCGGCAATCATGTTGTTGTATCCAGCATTGAGCGTCAGCTGCGGGTTGGTGGCCTTCGAAGTCCAAACCTGGTGCCAGGTCTTGCCAGCGTTGCTCTGCGTGAACGTTCCGCTGTTGGCATCAACCGTCATGGTTGTCTCGGCAAAGAGAATTTTGAGCGAAGAGCCGTGGTCGGCGCCGCCAGTCCAGAAGGCGAGGATGTTGTCACGATTGTTGACCTTGTTGGCAGGTGCTCCCTTCTGATACATATATTGCGCGTTGACATCGGTGCCGAGATTCTTGGAGTCGGCAAAGAGCCAGTCACACACGAAGGAAGTGCCCAATTTCGCCGTGTCTTTGAGCGCCACGTAAGCCGAGCCGCCTTCCTTGCCCGACATGGTCTTGGGCGAAGCGAGCACCTTTCCGGCACCAGCTTCCTTGTTATAGAGGCGGTAGCCCTTGGTGGCGTTGCCCACAAAACACCAGAGTTCGGCATCTTTGTAGGTGAGGGAGGTTGATTTGAGGGAAATCTTGTCGGCCGTTCCGTTGTTGGCAATGACGAGGCCTCCACTGCCAATTTGGATGGTGTACCAGATGGTGCCTTCGGCAAACTTTCCGTCGCTGGTGATGGTGGTGGTTTTAAACGGGAGGGCGGCATAAGCCGATGCTGTGCAAAAAGCCAGCAGGAGCCCCAACAGTTGAGTAATTCTTCTCATAAGCTAAAGGGTTTCGATTTTGGTAATGGTGATAAGTAGATATTCAAAATTATTTTTTCAATATATGTCAAGAGCACTATTCTTACAGTCTGTAAAAATAATTCTGACCACCCACTTAAATTTACTTGATTTGTAGATATAGGTTTTCTATGGGAGCAAAGATAAGGATAATTGTTTGAAGGAACAAACATCTGCAGTTGTTTTCAGAATGCCGGCGTGCGGCAAGCACACACCGCCAGGCGGCGCAGCGGCGCGAGGCGGGATACAAAAGAAGCGGACACCTGGTTTTCCAGATGTCTGCCTTTTTTCTGTAATGGTTGCCCATTATTATTTGTTGCCACATTTAGACTGGCATTTTTTCTTGCAGCCTTCACCTTTTTTCTCGCCGCTTTTTTTCTTGCAACAGTCGCCCTTCTTTTTCTTGCAGCACTGCTCGGTCTTTGGTTTGTCACACTTTTTCTTCTTATCGGGGCACTGGGCTGATACGCCAATGCAGAACAGGGCCATAGCGGCCATCATCATAATTTTCTTCATAATTTTCCTATATTATTTATAGATTTCTCGCTTGCAAATATACCATTTGATTTCAAACCGCAAAAGCATTTTCATATATATTAATATGTCTCTTGCTGAAAATCACTATTTTTAGTGAGCCACCTAACATGCAGAAGCTATGTGTAAAAACTTGTTTATTAAAAAAATAGTGGTATCTTTGCACGCATCTAATATACAGGAACGCACTAATTAATCACTTATTAGAACGCTCCCCCAAGCAGGAATAAACGCCTGCCTTACTCCGTTTGCATACAATACAAACGCTCTATTATACACTATTAATTTATGGATTGGTTACAAAAAATCATTTGCGACCCTGGAGCCATAGCCCACTTGATGGCCATCTATGCCATTGTCATCTGCTTGGGCGTACGACTCGGGAAAATCAAATTCGGCGGCATCTCGCTGGGCGTGACCTTCGTGCTTTTCATGGGCATTCTCGTTGGACACATCTACAGCCACTACATCATTGACCCCGCCACGAATCAAACCATCAACCACGCCGGACAAAACATCATCATCGACTTTGTCAAGGAGTTTGGCTTGATTCTCTTCGTCTACTGCATCGGCCTCCAAGTGGGTCCGGGTTTCTTCGCCACCTTCAAGAAGGGCGGCGTGAAGATGAACCTCGTGGCAGTGTCCATCGTGCTGCTCAACGTGGCAGTAATGCTGGGACTCTACTTCCTGGTGTTTGAACACAACAACTACAACATGGCCATGATGGTCGGTACGCTCTACGGAGCCGTGACGAACACCCCGGGTCTTGGTGCGGCCAACGCCGTTGTCAAGGAATTTACTGGTACTTGGGGCTCCACGGACATCGCACAGGTGCCCGACATGGCTTCAAGCTACGCCTGCGCTTACCCACTCGGCGTTGTGGGCATCATCCTTGCCACTATCCTCATCCGCTACATCTGCAACATCAAGCTCGAAGCTGAACAGGAGCAGATTCGCAAGGAACAGGAAAACGACCCGCATGCCACGCCGAAGCACATCATCATCCACGTGACGAACAAGGCCGTCATCGGCCGCGAACTGGAAGAGGTGAGACGCTTCCTCAACCGCGATTTCGTGGTTTCGCGCTGCATCAAGAATGGCGACATCATCGTGCCTAACGCCAAAACGGTGTTGGAAGAAAACATGGACGTTCACGTGGTGTGTGCCGAAGATGAAGCTGAACCGATTGCTGCGCTCATTGGCGAACTCAGCAACGAGACATGGACCGCGGAGGTGAAGAGCGCCAAATATGTGTCGCGCCGACTCGTCATCACCAAACCGGAAATCAACGGCAAAACGTTCGGACAGCTCCACTTCAACTCTATCTACGGCGTTAATGTCACCCGCGTGACGCGTAACGGCATAGAACTCTTTGCCAACCGCAACTTGCGCCTACAGGTGGGCGACCGCTTGCTCGTGACGGGACGCGAAGAGGACGTTGAACACGTGAAGAACGCCATCGGCAATAGTGTGAAGCGCCTTGACCACCCCAATGTGGGTGCCATCTTCTTCGGCATCTTGATTGGTGTCATCGTCGGACAGTTTAACTTCGGTGCGGGCATGAAACTGGGCTTGGCTGGAGGTCCGCTCGTCGTGGCCATCCTCATCGGTGCTTTTGGCTACCGCATCGGCATCAACTCTTACACCTCAACCTCTGCCAACCTCATGCTGCGCGAAGTGGGCTTGCTGCTCTTCCTCTCGAGTGTGGGCATACAGGCAGGTGCGAAGTTCTGGGACACAATTCTCGCCGGAGGTATCACCTACGTATGGACTGGTTTCCTCATCACGGTTGTGCCTATCCTCATCATGGGATTCATCGCAAGAAAGTTCCTCAAACTGAACTATTTCACGCTGATGGGACTCATTGCGGGCTCGAACACAGACCCTCCCGCATTGGCCTTCGCTACGCAAACGGCTAACAACGATGCTCCCGCTGTGGGCTACTCAACGGTTTACCCGCTGACGATGTTCCTGCGTATCATCGTTGCACAGGTTATCCTGATGATTTTCCTTACATAAGCAGATTGGAGCTGAGGGGGACTGCCCCGAATTGCTTCTAATATATAAGACAGGTACTATAATCCAGGAATTATAGTACCTGTCTACATTAAATAGGTGGTCAGCGTTTCCTATATTATTCTGAACACCTGCTTAACATCCTATCAACGTGGCAGAACAAAACCTAAAAGAAAAAACCGCCAAAGGGATTCTTTGGGGCGGCATCAACAACGGCGGACAACAGGTGCTCAACCTCGTGTTTGGCATATTTCTGGGCCGCCTGCTCTCGCCGGCCGACTATGGCATGGTGGGCATGCTCACCATCTTCTCGCTCCTGGCGGGCGCCCTGCAGGAGAGCGGTTTTATCTCGGCGCTCAACCGCAAGAAAGACATCACGCAGGAAGACTATAACGCGGTCTTCTGGTTTAATGTTCTCTGTGGCGCCGTGCTCTACGTCATCCTGTTTTTCTGTGCGCCGCTCATTGCTGATTTCTTCGACCAGCCCAAACTCGTGCCGCTGGCGCGACTCTCGTTCCTCAACTTCGTGTTTGCAAGTTGGGGCACCACGCCGCGTGCCGTGCTCTTCAGAAATCTGCGCGTGAAGGAAACGGCCTGGATGTCGCTCGCGGCCCTCTTCACCTCGGGCGTGACGGGCGTGACGCTGGCATGGAACGGCTTTGCCTATTGGGGCATCGCCATCCAGAACATCGTTTATTGCGCCATGATGACGTTCTTCAGCTGGTATTTCAGCGGCTGGCGCCCTTCTATGCACATCAACCTGCGACCGCTACGCGGCATGATAGGTTTCAGTTCGAAACTGCTGCTCACGAATCTCTTCACGGGCATCAACAACAACCTCTTCTCCGTGTTTTTCGGACGTCTCTACGGCGAACGCATGGTGGGCCTTTACAATCAGGCCAACAAATGGACGGGCATCGGCTACACGTTTCTCAACGGTACGCTTTGGGGCGTGACTCAACCTGTGTTTGCACGCCTCGAGAACGACCGCGAACGACAACTACGCGCCTTTCGGAAGATGCTGCGCTTCACGGCTTTCGTGTCGTGTCCGGCGCTCTTCGGACTGGCGCTCATCGCGCCAGAGTTCATCACCATCCTCATCACGGAAAAATGGATTGAGAGCGCGCGGCTGATGCAGATTCTCTGCGTCGGCGGTGCCTTCGTGCCCATTGCCTCGTTTTATTCCAACTTCCTCATCAGCCAAGGACGCAGCAACGTTTTCCTCTGGAACACCATCGGGCTCTGCCTCCTGCAAATGGCCGCTCTCCTACTGCTCTACCCCTATGGCGTTGAAACGATGGTGACGGTCTATGTCATCCTCGGCATTCTGTGGCTGCCCGTCTGGCATTTCTTTGTGGAAAGGCTCATCGGCCTGCGGCTTTGGCAGGCTGTTTTCGACATCGCGCCCTTCGTGCTCTGCGCCGCACTGACTATGACGGCGGCCTATTGGGTGTCGACGTTCTTTGCCAGCATCTACGTGGCAATCATTGTTAAGATTGCCGTTGCACTGGCGGTTTACGTCGGAATGATGTTGGCCTTGCGCGTGGTGGTATTCCGCGAATGTATAGAGTTTCTGCTCTCGCGGTTTAAAAAGAAATGAGGACTTTCCTCCGCAACGCTTCACGGCGGCAAGATAACGCCTGCTCTTCACACACGCATTGACCATTCGTGGGAAAGAATTGCCCGTTCGTTGAACACATTTGCAATCTCCGCGGCAAAGGCTTGACGGAAAGATGGTTTCTCATTAATTTCGCGGCATCATCAATAACAACTAACGCGAATAGAATATGAAACAAATCATCAAATCTCTGGGCATGGCTGTGGCCATCGCCTTCTGTTCTGTCAATGCTTCGGCACAGTTCTTCGGTGGCGAAGGCGGCCCATTCGGCGGCGAAGGCGGCCCGCAGCGCATGTCGGTTGAGGAAATGGCAAAGACGCAAGGCACGTCGATTGCCAAGGGTCTCAAACTAAAGAAAGCGGAAACGAAAAAGTTTGTGGCTACCTACACGGAATATCAAAAGGAACTGCAACTGCTGCGCCACAGCATGGAACCCCAAGACCGCAAGGAGCGCAAAGACCGCAGAAGAAGTAACCGCCGCGGAAACGACGGTCAACAGCGTCCGCCGCGCCAAATGGGAGCTCCGACCGATAGCGTGCCAGCACCGCCCGACACGATGGCCCCTGGTGCGCCTGCCGCTCCAGACAGCGTCAATGCAAGAAGAATGAACACGCGCCAGCGAATGGTGCGCCACGGAGAACCGTCAGCGGACATGAAGCAGAAAATGGCGGATATGCAGGAGAAGACGAAGGCCCTGCGCGAAAAATATGCGGCCATCTATGCCGAATATCTCTCACCGGAGCAGATTGCCAAAATTTACGAGCTTGAAAAGAAAGCCGAAGAACAACGCCGACAGGAAATGCGCCTGCGCTTCGAACAAATGCGCCAGATGAATGGCCCAATGGGAGGCGGCAACCGTGGCGGCGGTTGGGGCGGCGGTGATTTCTGATCCGCCCGGCATGACGCTGACTGGATTTTAAGAAATAGGTACGACCGCAACGCAAACCTCCGCAATGCCCGTTCATGTTCAAGCCCGCAAACGAGAAACAATAACGGTGCCCTCTTTCGTGAAGACATCCATAAATCCACACAGGAATCTGCGTGGGGTTAGATTATCTATTATTTACAAACCAACAAACGTCATTAGCCATTATGAAAGAAATCCGAAAAAACAAATGGTCTCTCAGTCTCAACCAATTCATGGTTGCCATGCTTTGCTTCTTGGCCTTCGGCCTGACCGGCTGTCAAGACAGCGACAAAAAACTGCTGGAGAAAACCGTTGAAGGTGTCAACGAGAAATGCCCGATTGTGGTAAGCCCAGAAATCCAGATTGCCAAATTGGAACTGGAGGAGGATTATCTGACTTACTACTTCGATTACAGCGAACAATCGTACATGCTTCCCGATGAGATTGACGCGTCGCTCAAAAAGGAACTCGCAAACCAGATACTGAATGCCATCAGCCGTTTCAGCGGCGAAGAAAAGGAAATCCTCGACCTTCTGCTGAAAAAAGAGATGGGACTGAAGTTTGTCATGGACTTCAAGCGCTCGAAGAAACAAATCACTGTTAAATTCACGGCCAAGGAAATCCGCTCAAAGCTCAACAGCACCGATAACGCTTCCGACGACAGTTCTGCCGACGAGGAGAGCGAGACGTCTTCCAGCTTAGCAACGCTGAAATCTTCCGTTGAAACAGGGAAAAACATGCTACCGATGGACCTCGGCAACGGTATCACAATGACCGACATGTATCTCTCTAACGGTTCGCTCTATTACATCTACGAGGTCGACGAGAACCAAGTGCCGCTTGCGTCATGGAACGACGAAGTGATTGCCAACGTGAAGGCCGCCATTATCAACGAATTGAAAACGAGCGCACAGGGTGACGCGTCAAACGCCCAACTAATTCATTTGTGCTCGCAAACGGGAACGGACATCGTTTACCGTTACAAGGGCGACCAGACTGGCATCGAACACGACATCACGGTCGGCTCCAACGAGTTTTAAGTAGGTGTTCAAAATTAGTTTATACTATCCATGTAGGGATAAGCCAGTTTAATATTGCCTTGCCGCATTCTTTTGCCCCTACAACTGTCTTTCATCAGTCACGTAGCCCGCTACGCTCCTTCTTCAAGACAGATGTAGGAACAAAATAATACGACAATTCAATATAAACTAACTCTGAACACCTACTTAATAACGGACAGAGCGGTACGTGGTCTTTTCGACTACCGCAAAGAAACTTAATAAGTAGGTGGTGCTACACTTCGTTGTGTAGCACCAATAAAAAAGAGGACACCCTGACGGATGTCCTCTTTTTTATTTGATGTTGATGTTGTCTGATTAGCCAATCGTCACCAACGTGGTGCCTTCCATCACGCTGTCGCCAGCTGCAACGCAGATGCCGGTGATTTTACCATCGGCCTCAGCTGTGATGTTGTTTTCCATCTTCATGGCTTCAAGCACGAGAACGGTTTCGCCCTTCTTGACAGCCTGTCCGACGCTGACCAGAATCTTGGCAACCACACCGGGAAGCGGAGCCTTCACTGGAGCACCAGCACCGGGAGCGCCTGCGGCAGGAGCGGCCTCAACGGCTGCAGGAGCAGCGGCAACTGCAGGAGCAGCAGTTTCATCGGCCACCTGAGTGGGGAGGTCTTCCTCTACGAGAGAAGAACCCTGCATTTCTACTTCAAAGGGAATGCCATTGACTTCCACTTTGGCAATGTTGCCAACGATGCTATCGATGGTGACGTCATATTGTGCGCCGTTGACCTTATATTTATATTGTTTCATGTTTACCTAATTACTATATTACAATGATGCCATCAGCTGGGAAGGATTGGCCCAACCCGAACTCTGAGGCGCTAAGGTGATGATGCCTGGTTCGTCGTCGTGAACAACGGCCACATCGTATTCGATGAGGGCGAGAGAGATGACAGCCGCAATGACTGGCATTTCTTTGTCGTCGACAGCCGGATGCTTGTCGTCAACGAGGAGGTCGGCAATCGTGCCCTGCTTCTCGTCGAGACGGATTGTCACGGCATGACCGGCAATGGTATATTTGAATGTTTTCATTGAACTGCGTGTTTCACTTGATTACAATGGAATGTTGCCGTGTTTCTTGACAGGACGCGTTTCGCGCTTGTTTTCCAACTGAGCCAATGCGCGGCAAACGCGGAAGCGCGTGTTGCGCGGCTCGATAACGTCATCAACATAGCCATATTCGGCTGCCTTATATGGGTTGGTGAAGAGGTCGTTGTATTCCTTCTCCTTTTCTGCCAAGAAGGCCTTCGGATCGGCTTGTTCCTTGGCGGCCTTGCCATTGAGGATGGCTACAGCACCGCTGGCACCCATAACGGCGATTTCGGCAGAAGGCCAAGCGTAGTTGAGATCGGCCTTGAGCTGCTTGCAACCCATCACGATGTGTGAACCACCATAGCTCTTGCGGAGAGTGACTGTCACCTTGGGCACAGTGGCCTCGCCGTAAGCGTAAAGCAATTTCGCACCGTGGTCGATGACGGCGTTGTATTCCTGACCTGTTCCCGGCAAGAAGCCTGGCACGTCAACAAACGATACGATTGGAATATTGAAGCAGTCGCAGAAACGTACGAAGCGGGCAGCCTTTCTTGAGGCGTTGCAGTCAAGCACACCGGCATACACGCTCGGCTGGTTGGCAACGATACCTACGCTCTGACCATTGAAACGGGCAAAACCGATGATGATGTTGCGGGCAAAGTTGCGCTGAACTTCGAGGAACTCTCCGTTGTCGACAACGGCACCCAGCACTTTATACATGTCGTAAGCCATGTTGGGGTTGTCGGGGATGATTTCGTTCAGACTGTCTTCTTTACGGTCAATCGGGTCGGTGCATTCCACGCGGGGAGCACGCTCCATGTTGTTCTGAGGAATGTATGAGAGCAAACGGCGGATAAGGCCAGCAAACTCTTCTTCGGTCTTGGCTGTGAAGTGGCAAACACCGCTCTTGGTTGAGTGGACGCCAGCACCGCCGAGGTCTTCCTGAGTCACGTCTTCACCCGTCACGGTCTTGACAACCTTCGGACCGGTAAGGAACATGTAGCTCACGCCTTCAAGCATCACGACAAAGTCGGTCAAGGCAGGAGAATAAACAGCACCACCAGCACAAGGACCGCAGATGCCTGAGATTTGAGGCACAACGCCAGAGGCTTCGATGTTACGCTGGAAAATGTTTCCGAAACCGGCCAAAGCGTTCACACCTTCCTGGATACGTGCACCACCTGAATCGTTCAAACCGATGCAAGGAGCACCCATCTTCAACGACTGGTCCATCACCTTGCAAATCTTCTCGGCCATCGTCTCAGAGAGCGAACCGCCGTTGACGGTGAAGTCTTGTGCGAAAACGTAAACGAGACGGCCGTTGATGGTACCAGAACCACACACGACACCGTCACCATAAAAGTGCTTCTTCTCCATACCGAAGTCGTGGCAACGGTGGAGCTTGAACATATCCATTTCTTCGAACGACCCTTTGTCGAGCAGCAAATCAATGCGTTCGCGCGCTGTAGCTTTGCCCTTGGCATGCTGTTTCTCGATGGCTTTTTCGCCACCGCCGAGGCGTGCCTTTTGGCGACGCTCAACGAGGTCTTTGACTTTCTTTAGTTGTTCACTCATAGTCGTTTGTATATAATTATTGAGTTTTGCTATAATGGTTTCGAACGCCATTCCCGCCTAAACGGGTTTTGCATTCGTCTTATACCGCGCAAAGGTAGTAAAAAAAACGCACACATCACCCCATACGTGCGCAATAAGTGAACCTCCTTTTTAATTTTATAAGGTGGCCATAAGAACTTTGCAGGTAAGCAGGTCTGCAATCTAAAATAATTTTGAACGCCTGCTTATATCAAGACTTTGCAAGCAATCTGTCTCTTCCCCTACGGGGTTTCGCCGCAAGGGAGGTCGACATCGGGCTCTTTCACCACATAGCGCTTATAATAGGCCATTGCCAAAGTGGTGATTGGCAACGCCACTATCAAACCGCCGATGCCGCCTACAAAGGCGCCGACGGATAGGGCAAGGAGAATGATGGCGGGCGAAAGCCCCATGATGCGGCCCATGATGCGCGGCGTAACGATGACGTCTTGAATGATTTGCACAACGAGGTAAACGGCGAGGGCTCCGCCGACGAGCAGCCAGAAGTTCTGCCCGGTCTCAGCGGTGCGCAACAGGGCCAATACGGCGCAAGGCAGGAGGCCAGCCACCTGCAAATAAGGCACGAAACTGATGATGCCGATGAAACAGCCTAAAGCGATGGGCATGGGGAAGCCCACGATGAAGAAGCCCAGCGTGAAAAGCACGCAGTTGCTCAAAGCAATGAGCAACTGACCGCGGAAATAGCCGCAGAGATAGAAGGTCACGTCGTTGAAAAACTGCCGCGCAAAGGTGCGGTAGCGGTGTGGAACAAACGTAATCCATATCTTGGCATAACGGTTGTAGTCGAGCAACAGGAAGAAGAGGTAGAGCAAGCCGATGCAGGAGGAGACGAAACTGACCACGAGACCGGCTGTCGACATCAGAAGGTTCCAAAGGCGCGGAAGGGCAGTTTTCAACACGGCGCGGAAGTCGTCTGACTCTACAAACGACATGAGATTGGTGCTCCGAGCGCCCTCCTTGAAGATATTGCGCACAACGTACGATACCGACTCATTGTCGGCCTCAGACTCAAAATAATGACGCAACACCACACTGAGATGGCCACACTCGTCGAATATGGGCGGGATGCAGAGCCACAAGACACCCACAATGCCGCCGATGGCCAGCACCAATGTCAGCAACACGCTCACCACGCGGAAGCGCAAACGACAGGTGTGCTGGAAGAAATCGCAAACGGGATTGAGCAGATAAGCGGCCACGCCTGCCACCAAGAAGGGGATGAGCACCGGACTCAGATAGCTGAAGCATCCGTAGGCGGCGAAGAGCACGGCAACAAATACAAGCCCTCGCGCAAAGCGGTCGAAAGTAATCGGTTTCACAATGATGTATCTTTTTAATAAGGAGAGATTCTAAGTAATTTGAAGAGATTCTAAGGCACTCCGACAAGGCTGTCGCATGGCGGGCAATGCCGTAAAAAACACGAGTGTAAAGGTAGTGCAAGCCTCAGAGAGCGCCAAATAAAATCAAAACTATTTTAAAAAAAAGGCGGTTTATTTGCTCCCTGCCTGAGTTTTCTATATATTTGCAACATGGGAAAGCTCTATTTAGTGCCAACGCCTGTTGGAAACTTGGAGGACATCACGCTCCGGGCCTTGAAAGTTTTGAAGGAGGCCGACCTGATTTTGGCTGAGGACACCCGCACGTCGGGCATCCTCTTAGCGCATTTTGAGATAAAGAACCGGCTGTGTTCACACCATAAATTCAACGAACATCAAACGGCCGATGCCTTTGCCGCCCGCATGGCGGCAGGCGAAGTGATGGCACTCATTTCCGACGCCGGGACGCCCGGCATCTCCGACCCTGGCTTTATGCTTGTCAGAGCCTGCGTGGCACGCGGAGTGGAGGTGCAATGCCTGCCAGGCGCAACGGCTTTCGTACCAGCCTTGGTGGCTTCTGGCCTACCCTGCGAACGCTTCACGTTTGAGGGCTTTCTGCCCCAAAAGAAAGGCAGAGCCACGCGCCTGGAGAGCCTACAAACAGAAGAGCGCACCATGATTTTCTATGAATCGCCCTACCGTGTGGTGAAAACCCTGACGCAATTTGTCGAGACTTTCGGAGCGGAGCGCCGCATGTCGGCCTGCCGCGAAATCTCCAAGTTGCACGAGGAAAGCGTCAGAGGCACCATTGCCGAAGTGCTCCGCCATTTTGAGGAAAACGCCCCGCGCGGCGAATTTGTCCTCGTTGTTGAAGGCGCAGAAACGGCCAAACAGTCGGCACGCAAGGCACGCCGCGAACGCGCACGGAAAGACAGCGAAGAAGAAGATTCCACAACTGATTTCTAATAACGACATAACATACCAGAAAACTCTTTTGCCGGCCACACATATCTTACTAAAGACGCATGCCCTTCGCATGCTGGTACATGCCTTTTCTGTGTAGGCACATTTCTAAGTACAGATATACATTCCTATTAATAACGGGTAGCTTCCACGCCACGCGCGTGACCATACCATTTGGAAGACCGGCAAACTGCTTTTCAACTAAAATACCATTAGCACAATGACTAAGAGATTCACCATTCTTGCACTGGTTGCCGCAGCACTGACATTCGGCGGATGCCAGTCGAAACGAGAGAAGGAAAATACAACCGACCGCTCACAGGAAGTCATCGACTCCCTGCAACGGGTGTTGGCACAAAGCAATTCGGAGTCGGAAGACTTGGCAAAGACCATCCAGCAAATCCGCGAGGGCTTCCGCCAAATCAACGAAGCTGAAGGCCGCGTGACACAAGAAAACGCCGAAACGCCCAACCAGCAAGTCATCGTTGAAAACATGGCTTTCATCCAGCAGACGCTGCGCCTCAACCGCGCCCGCATCGCCGACCTCCAGCAGCAGCTGAGAAACGCGAGCCAAACGAGCAAGGAAACGAAAAGCGCCTACGAAGCCATGGTGGAAGAGTTCAACCGCCAGCTCGAAAGCAAGAGCCGCGAAGTTGAAGAGCTGCGCAAGCAACTGGCTGAGAAAGACATCAAGATTGCAGAGCAGAGCGAACAGATTGACCAGCTGAGCGACAACGTGGAAGACCTCACGACGAAAAACGAGGAGAAGGAACGCACCGTGGTGCGCCAAGACCAGCAGTTGCACACGGCATGGTACGTGTTTGGCACGAAGAAGGAACTTCGCGAGCAACACATTCTCGAAAGAGGCGACGTGATGCGCTCATCGAACTTCAACAAGGAATACTTTACGAAGATCGACATCCGCGTCACGCAGAAGATTCCTCTCTATTCTAAGAAAGCAACATTGCTCACGAGCCACCCTGCCGGTTCTTACACGCTTGACAAAGACGCACAGGAGAACTACACGCTGCGCATCACCAACCCCGATGCTTTCTGGAGCGTGAGCCGTTACTTGGTCATCCTCGTAAGATAATCCCTCCTAAACAAAGATGAAGCACCCCCTCATCATCACTTTGTGCCTGCTCCTCACGCTGTCGGGCTGCAACTATTCGCAGTTCTCCGCCGTTGCCACAGGAAGCGGCATGGGCGGCATGCTGGGCTCCAGCATCGGCGGCATCATCGGCGGCCCGCGCGGCTCTGACGTCGGCAGCCTCATCGGCATGGTGGCTGGAGGAGCTGCAGGCGCAGCCATCACAGGGCAGGCCAGTTCCAAATACGGAAACGAAGAGCCCGTCGACGTCCAAGGATATTACAACGACTACCAGTCGCGCCGCTCTTCACGCGCCACGGCCAGCCTCTCGCAATGGTCTTACCTGGAAGTCACCAACGTGCGACTCATCGACCCCAACCACAATCAGCGGCTGGACCCCAACGAGCATGTCTGTGTCACGATGGACATCTACAACCGAAGCGACAACATGATGTACGACATCGCGCCCATCATCACCTGCGACAACCGCCGCGTCATCATCTCGCCAACAGCCATCGTCAGCGAACTGGCTTCGGGAGAGGGCTTCCGCTATAAAGTGGAAATCATCGCTCCCTCAAAACTGAAGAGCGACCTCGTCACCTTTACGGTGCAATTTGGCGACAAGCGACAACGCGTAACGCTCAAGACTTTCTCTCTGAGAACAAATAGGTAAGCAGGAGGGCAGAAACACCACTCACGCTCTCCCCCACTACTAAGATACACCACGAAACGATTCTTTTATCGCTATCATAAGAAGCCATAAAAGACCGCGCGACTCTGCGCCATGCCGGAGTTGCGCGATCTTTTTATGGAAAAGAAAAACATGTTGGCAGAAAAGTCTGTTCTTCCTGCCAAAACGTCCAGCGGCAGCATCTCCTAACACACAACGCCCGCCAACTCCACAGGCAGACGTTACCAACCTCCAGCGCCAGCCGCTCCTCCAAACACCATCCCAACACAACAGCTTATGTCTAAACTACTCCCCCACTACAAAGCCACCCTTCGCCTGGGCATTCCCATTGCCATCGGACAAATCGGCGTCATCATCATGGGATTTGCCGACACGATGATGGTGGGCCGTTACGCCACGGAAGCCCTCGCTTCGGCGTCGTTTGTCAACAGCGTGTTCAACCTCATTTCCTTTCTGATCATGGGATACAGCTACGGTCTCACGCCGCTCGTCAGCGCCCATTGCGGCCGCGGCGAGAAACACGAAGCTGGCGGCCTGCTCAAGCAGGCGCTCATGGCCAACGGACTTTTCACGTTTGTCCTGCTCACCATCATGACCGTGCTATATTTCTATGTCGACCGCATGGGCCAGCCACCGCAACTTCTGCCCCACATCCGCCCCTACTACATCGTCATCGGCATCTCCATGATCTTCGTGGCCCTCTTCAATGCCGTGCGCCAATTCACCGACGGCACGAGCGACACCGCCACCGGCATGTGGATTCTCCTGACGGGCAACGCGCTCAACATCATCGGCAACGTCCTGCTCATCTACGGCGTCGGCCCGTTCCCCGAACTCGGTTTGCTCGGCGCTGGCCTCTCCACGCTTTTCTCGCGCATATACATGGCATTAGCCATCGTTGCCGTCGTGGCCTTCCGCAAGCGTTATACCGCCTACCGCACTGGTTTCAACGCCACCCCGCTTTCGTGGCGTACCACACGCTTTGTCAACACCAAATCACTCCCCATCGGTTTGCAGATGGGCATGGAGAGCGGTGCTTTCACCTTCAGCTGCATCATGGCCGGCTGGATTGACGCCCCGTCGTTGGCCGCCTTCCAGGTGATGCTCACCATCGGAACGCTCGGCTTCCTCTTCTACTACAGCTTCGGCTCGGGCATGAGCATCCGCGTGGCCACCTTTGTCGGGTTGAACGACTGGCACCAAGTGCGCCTCGCCACGCGTGCCGGACAGCACATCCTCTGCGCCATGGCCACGCTCTCCTCGCTCACCTTCCTCATCCTCGGTCCCACGTTCATCCACTTCTTCACGCACGACCCCACAGTTGTCGGCATCGCCGTGTCGCTCATCGTGCCGCTCATCATCTATCAGTTTGGCGACGCGATGCAGATTTGCTACGCCAACGCCCTCCGCGGCACGTCGCAGGTGATGTCAATGATGTGGATTGCCTTCGTGAGCTACATCGTGGTCAACATCCCAGCAGGATATTTCCTCGGATTCCCCTGCCACCTCAAGACAACGGGCATCTTCCTGGCCATCTCCCTCGGCCTCTTCACCGCCGCCCCACTCTTTTACTGGCAATTCCAAAAGGTGTTGAAAAAACATCCGGCGGAATGAGTCTTCTCTCAAAAAACACACGAACAGGTGGACACCTGTTTAGTACTATTGAAAGAATAAGTTGAGCAATAATGCAAGTGCAAAATTGCTCAACTTATTCTTTTCACCACTACTTAGTCTCTCGCAGCGACATATAACAAAAGCGGAATAACGCTTCTTGTTCCATTCCCTATACTTGCCAGCGAACGCGGGACGAAGCACGACCAAACGTCGCCCTGCGTGCGGTCGTGTCTCGTCCCACGTGCGGTCGTACCTCATCCCACGTGCGGTCGTACCTCGTCCCACGTTCGCTGACAAGTAAGGAATCTGTAGTTTTTCTCCTTAGGCAGAGGTGTAATCGTCTGTTGCGGCGCCAGCATTGTAGCTCACTTTGCTTGCAAAGTGAGGGCCACGAACACGTAGCGAATATGGCCAGCGCTCTGGGGTATGACTTTGTTGGATCTTTAGCCGCGTTTAGCCGCCACAATATTCGTGCCCCTCACTTTGCGAGCAAAGTGAGCTACAGTGCTTCGCCTCAGACCTTCGCCGAATGTTCGCGCAGCGCCTCCTTGCCAACCTTGATTTTCTGGATTTTGAACACCCACTTATACCCCCAAAAACCGTGAGTTTCCCACTGGGTCGCATACAAAAAGCCCCGCGGCGCTCCTTGATGAAACAAGGAATGCCGCGGGGCTTATCGTTTTGCTGCCACCTTTCGCTGCTGTACTGGCGGGGCGAAAGGAGCAGAGAGACAATTATGTGTTGCTATGGCCTCAAGGCGTTGCCGCCGACGAGGCCATCAGCCGTTTTTTGCGGTTTATCAGAACTTCACCGTTCCGAGGTTGCGGTCGACTAGCATACCATCTTGGGCCTTGAGGTTGAACTTGCCAGCCTTCTTGGCCTTAAACTTGATGGTGAAGAGCTCGTGGCTACCTTCGTCAAGGAGGAAGTTGTTGCCACGGTTGACGAAGGTCGGATAGAGTGCCTTCTGACCGTTGGTGTGCAAGCGGTCGTAGGTGAGGTTATCCATTTCCTTCATGCCGACCAGCGTTGTGCCAACATATTCCAGTTCGTTGACGTTGTAAGGCAAAGCGAAGCTCAAGCCGTTCACATAGTGGAGGTCCTTGCCCGACACTTTGATTTCGATGATGTCGCCAGCGGCAAACGTCTTCTTGTTTGGCGTGAGCACGAGCGAACCGCTCACCTTGTCGTTGCTGTTGCGAACGCCACCATCGAGTTCCGTGGTGACCACAGAAATATCGTAAGCGTCGATGAGTCCGTTCTGATTGATGTCACCGTCCTTCACGTAGTCGAAGTCGGCATCCCCGGCACGCAGACCCGTGTAGTTCATATAAGAGGTGAGGTCGTTTTCGTCGATGCGCTTGTCGTGGTTGATGTCGCCCTGGATGAAGCTTTCACTGCCCTCTTTCTTGAAGATATACATTTCACGACCGGAACCGAAGTCGCCAACGGCTTCCGTGATGGCAATCTTCACGTAGCGTGCTTTCGGCATGCCTTCAAACTTGAAGGTCTTCGTGGTGTTGTCGCGCTTCCAAGTGAAGGCCACAGGCGCGGTCCAAGTCTGGCGGTCGGTACTGTAAGAGACAGAGCCCTTGAGGAGCGTACCGTTGGCAGCGTCTTCACGCGGCATGTATTCGATGCGGTCGAGTTCGCTCACGGCGCGAAGGTCGAGCGTCATGTCAAACGGAACGGCTTTGGCGCCCCACTTCGTGTGCCAGCCCGACTTCTCGTCGAAGTCGAAGAGCTTGCTCACGCCCTGTCCGCCCTGACCTTCTGCGGTGCAGGTGGCCTTGATGTCTTTGACAGCCCATTCGAGCGGATTGCTCTGGGTGGTGCCACTGACAGTGGTCCAAGGCGAATAGCCGTCTTTGTTCACGGCACGCACCTTGAAACTATAGGTTGTTTCAGGCTGGAGCTCGTCGAAGGTAAATTCCGTATCGCGGATGGTTGAATACAGCATATCGCCAAATTCCACTTCATAGAAGTCGGCATTTGTCACCTTCTCCCAAGAGGGGGTGAGGGTGAAGACGCCGGTGCCGTTTTCAGCGACAACAGCCTTCGGTGCCTGCAAACTGCCGCTGCTGACGGCGAGACGGTTTTCAGGTGCAAATTCGAAGCCGTTGACAACGACTTCCACGCCCTGCTCAACCACGTCGGCCTTGCCGAGCTTGACGAGCAACTGCGGATTCTTCTTGATCACCACCTTGGCCATTTCGGTACCCGGCGTTGAGAAGCGATTGAGGTTGGGAGCGGCGTTGTAGAAGTAAACGTTGGTGCCCTTCTCGAAGTCTTCAAGCGAAGAAACAGCGGTGAGCTTCACGCTCTTGCCTCCCACCTTGGCGGTGAGTTTCTTGGGCTGTGCCGAAACGTTGATGCGCAGTTCCGTCTCCTTTTCGCGTACGAAACCGTTGTATCCGCCAATGGTCGGAGCGATGCTAACCGTTAGTTTTTGCTTGTCAACATGCGTATGAACGAGCGTACGCGTGTTGCGTCCGGAGAGGTATTCCTGCGTCGTGCCGTCGTCGTCGTATTCCGTGAACTCAGCGTCGCTATCGGCATAGATTTCATAGGCACGGAAATCCTGGCGTATGCCGCTCGGATTGTTATTGGGGTTGGTCATCGGGATGATGGCGTCGGCCTTGACAAAGACAGGGAGCTTCCAAAGCGGCGCGTCGAAGTTGTTGATGATGCGTCCGCCAGTGTAAACGTCGCCCGTGTAGTAGTCCACCCACTTGCCGTTTGGCAGATAGATGCCGTTGCGCACGTCGTTGCCTTCCTTGTCCATCTTGGTGTCTTTATAGATTGGAGCCACGAGGAAGGAAGGACCGTACATAAACTGATACTGAGTTTTCGTGCCGAAGGTATAGTCGCTCGGATAGTCGAGGAACATGGCGCGAATCATCGGTTTGCCGTCAACGGCCTCAGCAGCGATGCTGTAGGTGTAAGGGATCAGTTCCGACTTCAGTTTGAGGTAAGAGCGGTTGATGCTCGTTGCCGGTTCGCCGAGCACATGCGGATATTTCGGGTTGCTGCCCCAGCCGTCCATGTTGAGTTCCATCGGCGTGAAGGTCTTCCACTGAAATTCGCGCACATTGACAGGCAGGTTCTTTCCGCCGAAGATACCGTCGACGTCCGACGTGATGTTGGGTTGTCCGGAGAGTCCAGAACCGATGAATGTCGGGATGTGGAAGCGAATGTATTCCCAGTCGCCGCCAGTCTGGTCGCCGCTCCAAATGCCAGCATAGCGCTGTGTGCCGGCCCAACCGTCGAGAGAGATGATGAACGGACGGGCGTTTGAGCCATAGTATGGCATCACTTCGCCAACGTCGGCCACACCGTTGAGGCCGAAGCTATAGCCGGCGCCCACCCAGGCAACGTCGGTTTTCAGAACACGCACACCAGCGTCGCGCACTTCCTTGATGATGTCGCGCTGAAGCAATCCTTCAACGCCTTCGCGCGGATGGAGGTCGCTCTGGGTCCAGAGTCCCACCTCTACGCCCTTTGAGCGGGCATAATCGCCAAACTGCTTGAGGTTTTGGATGTTGCCGTCCAGCGTACCGGTCTGGCCGTAGCCAGCACCGTAGCCGTCGTTAGGCAGGAACCATCCGAGGGGCATATCGTTGTTGAGGTAACGGTCGATGGCAGCGCGGGCAGAGAACTGATAGTTGTTTTTCTCCCCATTGAGGCTTTCCTTGATGCCGCCGTTGTCCTTCTGGCTCTCGTTGTAGCGCTTGCCGTCTTCATAGAGCATGAAGCCGTTTTCCGCTTGCTTCCAGTAGTCGCGGTTGTAGGCGTTGAGGTGGCCCTGATAGAAGCCAAATTTTGGCAGGAGCACGGGATTACCAGTGAGCTGATAGAAGTCGTTGAGGAGTTCAACGGCACCGTTGTCAACCATGACGAAAGCGTCGAGATAATCCTCGTCGTGCGTCAGCACCACCTTGCCTGGCTCCGTTGCGCCGAAGTCATAACGGCCCGGCTTGAAGGTGTACCACATCACGCCGTAGCCACGGGTACTCCAATAGAAAGGCGTTGGAGAAGCCACACCGCCGTCAACCCAGTTGTTGGTGTTGACGATGGCAATGCTCTTGCCCTTGTGTGAGAAGCGTCCGTTTTGCACACCGCCGCCGAAGAAATATTCATCAGGACGCGCAGCAAACGTCAGTTTGGTTTTGCTCTTATCGAAAACCACTGGTGCGATTTCGTCAACCACCGTTTCGCCCGTCTGCTTGTTCACGACGGAGAAAAGGCCAGTGGTGCAGTTGATATTGATGGCAGTGCGTGAGGTGGAAACGGAGACCACGCCGTTTTGCTTGCTCACGGTCACACCGCCAGTGGCGCGGCGGGCGTTGGCCGTCAGGATCTGCGCTGCAGGCTTGGCCTTCGGATCGCGGAGGATGCCACCGTTGTCGTCGCGGAAGATGCGCACGATGTTAGGTCCGTAGAAGTCGAACATCATCATCTTGCCATCGGCATAGATGACTTCAACGGTTGTCGGGTTGATTTGCCGAACATCGGCAATGAGCTGCGAGCCGGCCGTCTGCGTTGTGGTTGGCAACGGCAGGGGCTTGGCTTCAAGCGCAGCACTGCCAACAAGGGTCAGCGGCAACGCCAAAGCGATGGCGGCGCAGCGCCCTGTGAGGTTCTTGCGATTTTTTTTCATTGCGTATAGTGTGTAATTGTGTTTTGTATGCAGAAATCAGACTGAATAGTAGCCTATTCAGTCTCCAAAGTTAAACAAAAAAATGCAGATGGTGTCACGCGGAAAAGAAAAAGGTGTTCTGAAAATATGGAACTGAATCTGCGAGATTCAAAATCCTTATTTTCAGGACACCTTCTATGGCTATCCAAACGGCGGTTGAGCCAACTGCCGATGAGTTTTTTATTTAGTAATGGTAAGTCATTACTTATTTTCGAAACGACTGTAGACCACGTCCATCTTGACGAGTCCCTGCGGCCCGCCCTTAAGCATGGTGCTGTACATTCCCAACTGGTTTCTCACGCTGTGGATAACGGTGGAGACAACGCCGTAACTGTTGGTCGACGTCGTGGTCACGACATCCACCGGAATGAGGTACACCTTGTTCCAGTCGGGGTTTTGCGCTTCCCAAGCGGCCCATTTCGCCTTGCGAACGGCCTCGCTGTCTTGCGGCGTAACGCCAGCTTCCCTGTCGCGTTTGTTCTTCAGATTGGTGATGAGGCGCGAGATGTTTGAGAAGGAGTAGGCGTTATAGGTTTTGTTGTATTCTGCCAGGAAAGAATAGGAATCGTCGGTGACGCGGCTGTTTTCGAAGAACGAATAAGCCATACTCTTCGGCACGAGCATGATGCGCTTTGGCGCACCGATGGCGTTGGCGGTGTGGTTGTTGGTGTTGACCGTGGTCAGGGTGACAGAGGCCGCGTTAATCGTGTCGTTGTAATGCGCTCCATCAACGATTTCATTCATCGGCAGCTCCAATTCTGTGAAAAGTCCGGCTGGCGACTTGATATAGGTGTAGTCGTTGTCGGGGTTGAGCATCGAAGCCGGAATCGTATTATCGATCATGGTTTGCTGGATGACTTCCTGCGTGGCAGCCATGCGCTGCATACCGTTGACGATGGTGTCTTTGCCCTTTTCCGTGCTGTGGTAACGGAAGAAGATATCGAGCGTGGAAGTACGCGCCTGCGCCATCGAACCAACGCCGCCTTTTATCTGGAAATAGAAGCCGGGGCAGACGTGATGGATAAACTGGTAGGAATTGCTGTAGAACTTAGGATTCTCGTAGTATTTCTCAACGAGGAAACGTCCGTAGTCCTCTGGCAGACGCACCACGATGTTGCGGCTGAGCGACGTGATGGAATCCGGACGGCTGAGGTCTTTGATGGCATAGCTCAGCGTGGTGCGCTGGCCCTTGCCCGGCGTGTAATAGTCTTCGGGCGAGAGGTTGGTATAGAAATTCTCGTTTTCCTTTATCACCTTGGCCGTATCAAGTTCCTGCACGGCAAGTTTCATCGTCTGCAGCGAGTCGCCGTAATAGTCGTTGATGAAAATGCGGATGGCACAGGAGTCGATAATCAGTTTGCCCTCGGCATCGGTCAGCATCTTCTTGCGCTCTGGATAGATGGTGTTTTCGAGCACATTAAACTGCGCCATGAAGTTACACGTGGTCTTGGCACGCGTTTCTGGGTCAACCACGCAACCAAGATAGCTGTTATTGGTGTTGGCCAACACGGAGTCTGAAAGCACGGTGCGCGATTTGACGCTAAACGTCTGCTGGGAACTTGCCACCACGTCCTGGCCGGGCATAACGCCAGAGCCAATGGCAGCCGTGTCATCGTCGCAGGCTGCGAAGAACACCGCAGAAATGGCAACAGCCATGAAAAGGCGAATGGATTTGCTGAATATTTTTTTCACGTTGAGTTGGTTTGTTTGTTATGGGGAGCCGAATGGCTATGCTTTTGCGTGGCAAATTTACGTAGCATTTTTGAAACGCGGTGGTTTCTTATTACTATTTTTTCCTAATTCACTGATTTCTCCGTGATTTTCCAATCAGGAGTTTGCCTCCTCAGAGATGTTTTCCCTGCTTGGAGCCGTCAGCCCCACGCCTCAAAAGCCGCCGTCGGCGCTTGGATGGAAGAATCGCAAGGCAGGCCCAATCCCCCCACTTCTCACTCCACCTCCAGCTTCATCCAAACGCCCTTATGGTCGGTTGGCCACACGCCGAGAGGCTTGATAAAATTTTCGCGCGTTGGGTTCGGGCATCGGCGACTGTATGCGATGCAACCTTCAGGACCGAAGATGCGGCAGTCCGTCACCCGCGCATTCTTTCCCTTATACCACAGATAATCTATGCGGTCGCGCTCGTCGGCCAGAGGCGCCCACGTCAGTTTTTGAGGCGACACGTCTGGGTTGTCTGCGGGGTAGGTGAAGCCGGGATGCGTCAAAACATTCGGATAGAAGGTGCGGTAGGCATCGCGAAAGCCAGCCTCAGCGAGGAGCGATGTCACGGTCCAGGGAACAACCAGACCGTGATGGTCATAGAGGTAACACGTGGCCTCCGTCCAGTCTTCATGCGAAGGTTCGTTGAAGTCGCCGCCAATGACAACGGTATATCCCGCTGCTTCGTCTTTCTTGGCCTGCTCGATAAAGCAGCGGATGGCATCGTCACGTTGCGACTTGACATTGCGCTCGAGCACTTCTTCAACGGTACGGGGAATGGGTATCTCGCGAAACGAACTGCCATCGTAGCCCCTCACATTGTAGTAGGCATCATCGAGATAATCAAGATGGGCAGTATAGACCGCCATTTTTTTGCCCTTGGCATCACAGAGCAGACGGTAGATAGAACCGTGGTCGTTGTGTTCAGGAAAAACGGTGAGGGAATCGGTGATGGGGTAACGGCTGAGCACTCCGGTGTCCTTACTTTTGAAACTGTAATAGGTCAGTCCGCGCTGAAGCAGCGACTGGGTCAGCCGCCGAGTGAAGTTGGTGTTATGATAGTTGCGCACTTCGCTGAGCGTGACAAAATCGGGCTTGAGGCGAACTATCTCCTCCACGATGGCATCATAGCCGCCCTTAACCATCGTGCCTTCCTGCCAGATATTCCATTGCAAAATCGTAAATTCCTCGGCCCGTGCGGTCGACGGCACAAGCCATGTGCAAGCTGCAAGCGCCATCAGAGAGAGGGCCTTCGTTCGGAAAAAAGAAAGAATTTGTGTCAGCATTTTCTTGTCGGTATTTTGTGATAGTTGGTTAATCGTTCAAAGCGGAGAAGGGATGGATCCTGGAAGCGGAGCGAATACGGCAGCAACCGCCGCCAGGCAAGCAGGAAAAAGACGCTACATCGTCGGCATTGATAGGACAGATTTTTTCTGATCACCCTCCCACGGCCATTCTCCACAGACAAAATTACGTTTTTCAGACGAGCTATTCGGTTTGAACTTCGTATAATATTGAAAAACATGTTGTACCTTTGCACGTTCAAAACCCTTTACCGGGATTCTCACCCCCCTTACCGGGATTCTCACCCCCTTTTCAACCAAAGCAAAAGCCTTTTAAAAATACAAATCATACATGGTATCAGTTGATGGATTGACCGTCGAGTTTGGCGGCACCACCCTTTTCAAAGACATTTCATTTGTCATCAACGACAAAGACCGCATTGCCCTGATGGGAAAGAACGGCGCGGGAAAGAGCACGTTGCTCAAGATTCTGGCAGGCGTGCGCCAAGCCTCACGCGGCTCTGTCTCAGCCCCGAAAGACACAACGATTGCCTATCTTCCCCAGCACCTCATGACGGAAGACGGGCGCACGGTGTTTGAAGAAGCCTCGCAGGCGTTTGCACACCTCCACAAGATGGAGGCGGAAATTGAGGCAATCAACAAGCAACTGGCGGAGCGCACCGACTACGAGAGCGATGAATATATGGCACTGATTGAGCAGGTGGCCACCATGAGCGAGAAGTTCTATGCGATTGACATGACCCACTTCGAGGAAGACGTGGAGAAAACGCTGCTCGGACTGGGATTCGAGCGCACGGACTTCAACCGTCAGACGTCGGAGTTTTCTGGCGGATGGCGCATGCGTATCGAACTGGCCAAGATGCTGCTGCAAAATCCCGACGTATTGCTCCTCGACGAACCGACGAACCACCTCGACATCGAGAGTATCGGATGGCTGGAAGATTTCCTCATCCAGAGTGGCAAGGCCGTGGTGGTGATCAGCCACGACCGCAAATTCGTTGACAACATCACGACGCGCACCATCGAGGTGACGATGGGACGTATCTACGATTATAAGGTCAACTATTCTGAATATCTGCGACTGAGAGCGGAGCGCCGCGAACAGCAAATGAAGCAGTATGAGGAACAGCAAAAGATGATTCAGGAGACCAAGGATTTCATCGAGCGCTTCAAAGGCACGTATTCCAAGACCTTCCAGGTGCAGAGCCGCGTGAAGATGCTGGAAAAACTGGAACTGGTGGAGGTGGACGAGGAAGACACCTCGGCATTGCGTCTCAAATTCCCGCCGTCGCCGCGCAGCGGCCAGTATCCGGTCATTATGGATGGCGTTGGCAAGGCCTTCGGCGAGAAGCGCATCTTCGCCAATGTGTCGCTCACGATTGAGCGCGGCGACAAGGTGGCCTTCGTGGGAAGAAACGGCGAAGGTAAGTCCACCTTGGTGAAGTGTATCATGAACGAACTGCAGCACGAGGGCTCCCTACAACTCGGCCACAACGTGCAGATTGGCTATTTCGCACAAAACCAGGCTTCGCTGCTCGATGGCGAACTGACGGTGTTCCAAACCATTGACGACGTGGCGAAGGGCGAAATCAGAAACAAAATCCGCGACCTCTTGGGCGCGTTTATGTTTGGCGGCGAAGCGAGCACGAAGAAGGTGAAGGTGCTTTCGGGCGGAGAGCGCACGCGATTGGCGTTGCTGAAACTGCTCTTGGAGCCCGTCAACCTGCTGATTCTCGACGAACCGACTAACCACCTCGACCTGCGCACAAAAGACGTGCTGAAGCAGGCGCTGAAGGACTTCGATGGAACGCTTATCTGTGTCTCACACGACCGCGACTTCCTCGACGGACTGGTTACGAAGGTCTATGAATTTGGACACGGACGCGTGCGCGAACATCTCTGCGGCATCTATGAATTCTTGGAGAACAAGAAGATGGAGAGCCTGCAAGAACTGGAACGCAAATGATTTATGGGGCATCTTGAAACCATCGTTTCGGGGCGCCCCATAAATAGTTTACGATTATAAGTAGGTGTTCAAAATTCCATAAAATCAAGGTTGGTAAAGAGGCGCCAGCGCCACAAGTTCGGGACATACGGGCGGCCCTGCGCGGGCTGAAAGCCCAACGAGTCCAGAGCCCAGGGCAACGCCCTGGGTTAACGTACGTACCGCACCTTCGCCCTGTAAGGGCAAAAGTAATAAACAACAGGTGCGCCCATACTTTTGCCCTTACAGGGCGAAGGACTTTATACGCTGATACCCAGGGCGTTGCCCTGGGCTGGGAACTGGCTGCCCTTTCAGGGCGCTCCTTTTCGCACCTTGTTCGTTTATCATGTGCGCATGCTTCGTCGCTTGTTATTTGGCTTGAAACCGCACAGATATTTTCCTGGATTCTAAACGCCCCACCTATAAAGCATCTCTCCTATATATAAGAGTTTACTCACAGAGCGCATCGGTGATGCGTGTGATTTCCTGTTCCCAGTCTTCGCTGAGCGGATTGATTTCCACCACGCGGGCACCGATTTCTTCCGCCACGAGGCGGGCGGTCTTTCCGCTGTATTCTTTCTGGATGAACACCACGCGCACTTTCTCGCGACGACACTCCTGAATGAGGTGAGCCAGATAGTCGGCCGAGGGTTCTTTGCCGTCGTTCTGCACAGAGAGTTGGCGGAGGCCGTAGTTCTTAGCGTAGTAGCCCAATGCGGGATGGTATATCAAGAAGGCCCGCGACTTGATGTTGCGGAGTTTCTGGCGGATGGCATTGTCGATGCTGTCCATACGCTGTACGAAAAGGTGAAAGCGCTTGGCATAGGTCACTTCGTGAACGGTGTCGATGGATTCAAGCGTCAGCAAGACATTGTGGGCAATGACTTTCATATTGATGGGCGACATCCAAACGTGGGGGTCTTCGCTCTCCATCTCGTCGCCATGACTGTGTTTCAAGGGGGAGATGCCACGGGCGGAATTGACACAGAGCAGATGGGGCATGTTTTGCGTCACCTTGCGCATCTGCGTATTCTCAAATCCGAGGGAGCCGACACGCACGTATAACTGGCTTTCGCTCAATTCGGCCACTTGCTTCGGCGTGAGTTGGTAGGTTTCCGGACTGGCGCCGTCGGGGGTCAGCACGTTAATGACGACATTGGTGTCGAGCATTGATTCCACTGCATAACGCAGCGGCGCGATGCTGACACTGACGCGCATTTTCTCCTCGCTACCAGCGGAATTGCAGGCAACCAGCAAGAGAGAGAACACGGCGGCACAGGCGCAACCCACCAACGAACGGAGGGAGGTTGGCAAGGAGGGGCGAGGTGTGGAATTTGTTCTAATGGTCATGTAAATAGGTTGTAGTGGTATCTTTGGTTTATGGGCAATAAGGGAAAATTCATATCGCGTCTCACGCGAAGCGCTGGTGGTCGGGCATTACTTTCGTCAGGAGAAGGCGGCCTGCCATGCCGAGACAAGCACCTGATAGCGCAGGTATTTGCCGAGCAGGATGCTGACGATGGAGGGCAGGATGCTGGTGCGCACATAGCCCATAGCGATAGTGACGACGCTACCGAAGATTGGAATCCACGAGAGGAGGCCAGCCCAGGCACCATAATGGCGCACATAGACTTTTCCACGGCGCAGTTTTTCGGGCGATATTTTGAGGCGGCGCGTCACCCATTCTTCCTTGCCCATCGAGCCGACGCCGTAATTGAAGAGGCCGCCAAGGGTGTTGCCGATGGTGCCCCAAACGAGCAACGACGTGGCATCGGCACCGGCTTCAAGCAATCCGAGCATGACGAGTTCGGAACTGAAAGGGAAAAAGCTGCCAGCAAGGAATGCAGCGACAAACATGCCGGCGGGCCCTATCTGAATGAGGGCATCAACAATTTCTTGCATCTATTTATAAATAGGTGTCCGTCACGGAGGTTTTTAGTAATATGGTAAGTAGGTGGAATATTCTCAGCGATTTGAAAGTTAGAGTGGTATCCTGTGGGAGCTGTCGGAAGGATGGTCAAAAGGTTTAGAACAGTTTGCCATATCCCATATTGAAGGCCAGGACACCAATCAGCAACAGGAGGCAAAGGCCAAACCAGATGTTGGCCCAACGTCCACGACCCAGCGTGAAATGGTGGGCGATGAGCGGCGTACTGTTGACGATGTAGAGACGCAGCAAGACATCGGACTTCTGCGGCTGCATGGCCAAGGCACCCATAATGACGAGTTCAAAAAGGATGAACACGTAGAAATACATACGCGTGCGGATTTTGTCGTTGTAGGCCACACGGGCGAAATGTATCATGGCAACGAAGGCGAGGAGGGTGACGTAGGCCATTGTCACGATTTGCGGCAGGGAAAGCGCGGAATAATCGGGCTTTTGGAATTGGAAGGCTTCTATATAGGGGACGAACACGGTCTGCACATCGTCAAACCAGACGCCCACGCCAAGCAACAGCCAATAGGGCAGCAGCAAACCGAAGAGGAGGGCGAGGAAGGAACTTCCGGAGAGGGCCCGCAACGAAACGGCCAGACTGAACAGAAGGACGGGGGCAAGGAGCAGCATGGGAGGATAGACCAGACTGCCGAGGCCGACACAGAGGGCGGCATGAAAGACGTAACCCGCGGAACGCGCCTGGCCATAGGCGGCGAAAAGGGGGAAATAGGCGGCCACAAGGCAGAGCATGGGAATCATGTCGACCGACCACGTGTAGAAAAACGGAGTGGCGGCCATCAGAATCACGAAGGAGGTGCTCACCATACGGGAACGGATGCGCAGAAGCGTGGAGCGGTTGTTGAGCTCTGCAAGCAGATAGGTGACGACTACCACAATGCCAAAGCCTTCCCACGCCGTGATATTGTCATATCCGGCAGTGAGCCACAGAAGACAGCCAATGACGATGGCTGCAGGCAAGGTGTAAACGCCTTGGGTGATTCGTGTCCTGAAATTTCTTTCTCGCATATTCTGATGGGTGATGTTGTCTTGAGAGGCCGTGGGCGTATTGGATGGTTGGAGGCGTATTGAAGAGACGAAGCGCCTCGCCGACCGTCGCTTTTTCTTGTCGCCAGGCGAAACGCGACACGCATTCATGCCCCACGATACTAAGTAGATATATTCTTATGCCCCCTGTCTTAATACACGTCTAATTGATCAACTGATTCTTTCACCATTACTAAATCACAATGGTGAAGGCGCAATCCCAGTTGGAAATTGCTCCTTCACCAAAGGTTATTGAATGTGATGCCAAATCAATGGCACCATCTTAAAGGTCCGCACCGATGTCTGTACGGAAATATTTCTTGTCAAAGTCTATCTGGCGGGCGCCTTCCATTGATTTGGCCAGGGCCTCTTCCTTGGTGGCACCATAAGAGCTGACGGCGATGACACGTCCGCCAGCCGTGACGAGCTGACCGTCTTTGAGCGCGGTGCCTGCGTGGAACACCACACTGCCTTCTACGTCGGCACCGCTGATGGCGAAGCCTTTTTCGTAAGCCTGCGGATAACCGCCAGACACACACATGACGCAGACAGCGGCACGCGGGTCAAATTCAATGACACGCTGGTCGAGGTCGCCCTTGGCCACGCCTTCGAAGAGGTCTACAATGTCGCTCTTCAGTCGGAGCATGACGGTTTCGGTTTCAGGGTCGCCCATGCGGCAGTTATACTCGATGACCTTTGGCTGTCCGTCGCAGTTGATGAGTCCGAAGAAGATGAAACCCTTATAGTCGATGCCCTCTGCGGCAAGACCGTCAACCGTTGGACGGATGATTTCGTCTTCCACGCGCTTCATCCAAGCCTCATCGGCAAAAGGAACGGGAGACACACTGCCCATACCGCCGGTGTTCAATCCGGTGTCGCCCTCGCCAATGCGCTTGTAGTCCTTGGCTTCGGGGAGAATCTTGTAATGACGGCCATCGGTGAGCACGAAGACTGAGCATTCAATGCCGCTCAGAAATTCTTCAATCACCACGCGCGACGAAGCGTTGCCAAACATACCGCCGAGCATATCGCGCAATTCGCGCTGCGCCTCTTCGAGGGTCGGCACGATGAGCACGCCCTTTCCAGCGCAGAGTCCGTCGGCCTTGAGCACATAGGGAGCCTGGAGGGTTTCGAGGAAGCGGCAACCTTCTTCAACGTGTTCACCATCGAAAGTAGCATAGGCGGCCGTTGGGATATTATGGCGCTGCATAAAGCCCTTGGCAAAATCCTTGGAGCCTTCAAGCACGGCGCCAGCCTTCGAAGGTCCAATCACAGGGATGTCCTTCAAGAGGTCGTGGTGTTGGAAATAGTCGTAAATGCCCTTCACCAGCGGATCTTCTGGACCGACCACAACCATGTCGACCTCATAGTCGAGGACAAACTGGGCAATGCCGTCGAAATCGTCGGCCTTGATGTCCACATTTTTGCCCACCTGCATCGTTCCAGCATTACCCGGAGCAATGAAGAGTTGGCTGACTTTAGGGCTTTGGACTATTTTCCATGCCAAGGCGTGTTCACGGCCGCCGCTACCAAGAAGAAGAATTTTCATGATGAATGGGGGTATAATTTGATTTCAATATTTATGCTATCAAGGGGATAGACGTCAGACAACGCCTATCTCATGCGCTGATTGTCTGACGTTTCTAATTGTTAAGCAAAGTTACGTCCAAGTATTCAAAGCACAAAGCAAATTGCTCAGAATTTTTAGGGAAGCCCTTCATTTAGTAATGGTAAAAAAATAACTTGACCAATTTTGTGGAGTAAGGATTTTTCTTATGCCCTGTCTTTTTGCCGCTTTTAAAATTTGTCATCGGTCACATAGCCCGCTATGCTCCCTCTTCCAAATTCCAAAATCAACAAAAATACAGGTCAAAATTGCTCAACTTATTCTTTCACCATTACTTACTGATAAATCAGCGTGGTGAGCAAGTCGGGGTTATACACTTCGGCAGCCACGTTTTGCAAATCGTCGGCAGATATTTGCATGATGCGCTCGTAAAGCGTCTCAGGTTCATAGTGCGAGGCATAATGGGCATAGGTCTTTCCCAAGGCAATGGCGTAGTTCTCGAAATTGTCGCACGAGATGCCAATCTGTCCGCAAAGCTGCTTTTTGGCGGCGGCGAGCTGTGAAGGCGTAAGTTTTTCGTCGATGAAACGGCGCAATTCGCGATTTACGAGGCGGCGGCAACGCTTGATGTCGTGGGCGTCACAGCCGAAATAAACGGCCCACCATCCCGCATCGGGATAGGTGTTGAGGGAGGCGTCGACAGAATAGACCAGTCCAGCCCGCTCACGCAAGCTCATATTGAGACGCGAGTTCATGCCTGGGCCGCCCAGCATATTGTTGAGCAGGAGCATGGGGAAACGGCGGAGGTCGTTGCCGCCGAAGGTCTGCATACCAACGAGCACATGGGCCTGATGGGTGTCGCGCTGCACCACGCGCTCCCTTTCTTCACGCACAACGGCGGGCGTTGCTCCGATGGAATCGGGGAAAATGGGCGTTTCACCGCTCGCGGGGAGGTAGCGGTTGAGGGTGCGCACGATGGTTTTGAAGTCGACATCGCCATAGACGTAAAACACGGCATTCTCTGGCCGGTAATATTTGTCGGTGAAGCGGCGGGCATCGGCGGTGGTGTAAGTGCGCAGGCGCTCAGCCTGACCGAAGATGTCGCGGCCCAAACCATTGTTTTCAAAGAGCATCGACTCAAACTCATCGAAGATCAGTTCGGAGGGGGAATCGCGATAACTGTCGATTTCATCGCAGATGACCTCCACTTCGCGGTTGATTTCGTTCTGCGGATAGGTGCTGTGGAAGACAATGTCGGTCAGGAGGTCGGCGGCGCGTCCGAAGTCTTGCTTCAACACCGTCGCACAGTAAACCGTCTCCTGCTTATTGGTAAAAGCATTGAGGTCGCCGCCCACGCGTTCAAGCCCATTGGTGATGTGGTGGGCGCGTCGGCGCTCAGTTCCCTTGAAGCTCAAATGTTCGATGAAATGGGCCATTCCTGAATCGGCAGGGTCTTCGTGGCGCGTTCCGGCTTTGACGATGTAGCCGCAATAGACCACACTGGAGACGGAGCGTTCGTGAATGACGCGCAAACCGCTCGGCAGGGTTGTTTCGCTGTATGTCTTTGGCATGATGGCTTATTTTTTTCTGAAATATTTCCCCACGACAGGAAGGCTCGAAAGCGGCAGGTCGTGATAAACGATGTGTGCCAGGAAGAGCACGATGCAGAGGGTGTTGATGCCGAGGCGTGCCCACAAAGGCCATGTCTGCGGCGTGTAGGTCATGACGAGGAAGAAGAAGGCGGCAACGAGCACATAGACGGCGATGCTCTTCAGCGGATAGGCAATGGGATAGTATTTCTGCCCAACGAAATAGCTGAGGAGCATGGCGGTGCCGTAGCCAGCCACACCAGCCCAGGCGCAGGCCATGTAACTGTATTGGGGAATGAAGAGGATGTTGACAACGATGAGCACGACGCAGCCGACACCAGAGAAGACAGCGCCCCAGATGGTGCGGTCGGTGAGTTTATACCAGAAAGAGAGGTTGAAATAGATGCCCATCATGATTTCGGCGGCCATGACAATGGGCACGACTTTCAATCCGGGCCAGTAGTCGGGCGCGATGATGTGTTTGAGCACATCGAGATAGCCCATCACCACCAGGAAGGCCAGAAGGGTGAAGATGATGAAGAACTTCATGGCCTTGGCATAGGTCTGGCGGTTGTCTTTGTCGCGCTGTCCGGCGAAGACAAAGGGCTCGTAGGCATAACGGAAGGCCTGCGTGATCATGGCCATAATCATGGCAATCTTCACACTGGCACCGTAGATGCCCAGTTCCACCTTACCGACGGTGCCTTTCATGACGTGGCGGAAGATGATCTTGTCGGCCGTCTGGTTGAGGATGCCTGCAATGCCGAGCACGAGGATGGGCCAAGAATAGCTGAGCATCTTGCGGAGGAGCTGCATATCGGGTTTCCAACTGAAACCTGTGAGCTCTGGAAGGAAGAAGAGGGTAATACTGGCGGTGCAGACGAGGTTGATGGCAAAGGCATAGAACACGTCGTTGCAATTCAGCACCACGAAGAACACGATGTTGAGCACGATGTTGGCGAAGATGAATAAGAGCTTGAGCGCTGCGAACTTGATGGGGCGGCGCTTGTAGCGCAAATAGGCGAAGGGGATGCACTGGAAGGCATCGATGGCCACGCAGGTAGCCATCATGCCGATGTATTCGGGATGGTCGGCGTAATCCAGGAACGCGGACACCTGCGGCAGGAAGCCGAAGACGAAGGCGAGGAAGCAAAGACCAACACCGCCGACGGCCACGAGGGTGGTGGCATAAACGCGGAGCGGATCTTCGTTTTCTTTGTTGATGAACCGGAAGAAGGTGGTTTCCATACCGAAAGTGAGCACCACGAGCAGAAGCGCCGTGTAGCTGTAGACCTCGGTAATCACACCGTAGCCGCCGGATGCAGCGGCGAGTTTGGCGGTGTAGATAGGCACCAAAAGGTAATTGAGGAAACGGCCGATGATGCTGCTCAAGCCGTAGATGGCCGTGTCTTTGGCCAATGATTTCAAATCTGCCATATTGTGTATATGTAGTGTGGGATTGTTATTAAGTAGGTGGTCAGAATTATTTTGACAACCTACTTATGTATTGTCTGCCTTCTTGCCTTACGCAAAGAAGAGGTAGGCGATGAGGATGGCGGAAACGATGCCAGCGAGGTCGGCCAGCAAACCGCAGCTGACGGCGTGGCGCGTGTGGCGGATGCCGACGGAACCGAAGTAAACGGCGAGGATATAGAAGGTGGTGTCGGTGGAACCTTGGAAAATACAGCTGAGACGGCCCACGAAGGAGTCGGCACCATAAGTCTGCATGGCGTCGACCATCATGCCGCGGGCCCCGCTGCCGCTGAGGGGTTTCATGAGGGCTGTCGGGAGGGCACCGACCCAGTCGTCGGGCAAACCGGCATGACTGAAGCACCACGACACGCCGTTGATGAGCCAGTCCATCGCACCAGAAGCGCGAAACACACCGATGCCCACCAACACGGCAACGAGGTAGGGAATGATGCGGACGGCGGTGGTGAACCCTTCTTTGGCTCCTTCAACGAAGGCATCGTAGACGTTGACACGGCGCAACACGCCGGCCGCCAGAAAAGCGATGATGATGGTGAAGAGCAAAACGTTGGCAGCGGTGGTGCCAACGGTGTTCATCATCGCCCCGTCGAGCCGCGAGAAGCCCCACACGATGGAGGCCATCAGCAGGGAGAGGCCACCGAGGGTTAGCAGGAGGGTGCGGTTGAAGAGGTTGATACGCTGATAAACACTCGTGATGATGATGCCGGCGAGCGTGGAACAGAACGTGGCGAGGAGAATAGGGATGAAGACATCGGTGGGTTGCGCAGCCCCCATCTGGGCACGATAGACCAAGATGCTGACAGGAATGATGGTGAGGCCGGAGGTGTTGAGCACGAGAAACATGATCATCGGATTCGAGGCCGTGTCTTTTTTCTTATTGAGCTCTTGCAGTCCTTCCATGGCCTTCAGGCCCAAGGGGGTCGCGGCGTTGTCGAGCCCGAGCATATTGGCGGAGATGTTCATGAAGATGTTGCCCACCACGGGGTGTCCCTTCGGAATGTCGGGAAAGAGGTTGGCAAAGACGGGGCCGAGCAGGCGCGAAAGGGCACTGACCACCCCACCCTTCTCGCCGATTTTCATCACGCCGAGCCAAAGGGAGAGCACGCCAGTGAGACCGAGGGAGATTTCAAAAGCGGTCTTCGATGTCTCGAAGGTGGAGTCCATGATGGCTGGAAACACGGAGACATCGCCCATAAAGATGAGCTTGATGAGGGCGATGACGAAGGCCACAGCAAAGAATGCAATCCAGATATAATTAAGTACCATGAAATGTGATGTTTTGGAACACCGCGACGAAGATGCGGCGACTCTTTTCGTTTCAAACGGCAAAGATAACCATAAATTAAGGGAGCACACCTGTTTATCGGTCAAAATGAGTTGTGCGGCACTAAAATAATCCGTAACTTTGTACCTACTTATGGCAGAAGATACATTTGACATCCGTTCGGAACAACAAACGCCCTCGAAATCAGAGCGCGAGTTTGAAAACGCCTTACGCCCCCTTGCTTTTGAAGATTTCAGCGGGCAGCAGAAGGTGGTGGAGAACTTGCGCGTGTTTGTCGAGGCCGCAAAATACCGTGGCGAACCGCTCGACCACACGCTCTTGCACGGCCCTCCAGGACTGGGAAAGACAACGCTCTCGAACATCATCGCCAACGAGCTCGGCGTGGGCTTTAAAATCACGTCGGGACCGGTGCTCGACAAGCCGGGCGACCTGGCGGGACTTCTGACGGGACTGGAACCGAACGACGTGCTCTTCATTGATGAGATCCACAGATTGGCACCCGTGGTGGAGGAATATCTCTACTCGGCGATGGAGGACTATCGCATTGACATCATGATCGACCGCGGACCGGCGGCCCGCTCCATACAGATTGACCTCAACCCGTTTACGCTCGTGGGAGCCACCACGCGAAGCGGACTCCTCACGGCGCCACTGCGTGCCCGCTTTGGCATCAATCTCCATCTGGAATATTATGACAACGAAACGCTCTGCGCCATCCTGCAACGCTCGGCAACGATTCTCAACGTGCCAATGACGGCGGAGGCGGCAGGCGAAATTGCAAGCCGCTCGAGAGGAACGCCACGTATCGCCAATGCCTTACTGCGCCGCGTGAGAGATTTTGCACAGGTCAAGGGCAACGGAAGAATTGACATCGAAATCGCACGCTTCGCCCTGGAAGCGCTGAACATCGACCGCTACGGGCTTGACGAAATCGACAACAAAATCCTGCTGACCATCATCGACAAGTTTAAAGGCGGCCCGGTGGGCATCACCACCATTGCCACGGCCATCGGCGAAGATGCCGGAACCGTGGAGGAGGTTTACGAACCTTTCCTCATCAAAGAGGGCTTCATCCGCCGAACGCCACGAGGACGCGAGGTGACGGAGCTGGCCTACAAGCACCTGGGACGCGACATCTACAGCGGAAATATTGCACAACCTTCTTTATTCTAACCAATGATCAGCTACAACACCATCAACGTAAAAATGCCCGAACTGCCACACCGCGAAACGACGGCATGGGTGAAGGCCGTGGCAGCAAGCTACGGCAAGCGCGTGGGAGAACTGGCCTACGTGTTTTGCGACGACGAGAAAATCCTGGAGGTGAACAAGCAATACCTCCAACACGACTATTACACGGACATCATCTCTTTCGACTATACGGAGGGCGACGTCATCAGCGGCGACCTCTTTATCAGCCTCGACACGGTGCGCTCCAACGCGGAGCTTTTCAAGAAGACGTATGACGATGAACTGCACCGCGTGGTCATCCACGGCGTGCTGCATCTCTGCGGCATCAACGACAAGGGACCGGGAGAAAGAGAAATCATGGAAGCGGCAGAAGACAAGGCTCTGAAACTGCTGCAAGAAATACGGAAACAATAAATTAGAAAAGATTTATCAGATATGAATTTTGTTGAAGAATTGCGGTGGCGCGGTATGCTCCACCAAATGATGCCGGGCACAGAGGAATTGCTCAGCAAGGAACAAGTGACTGCCTATGTCGGTATTGACCCCACGGCCGATTCTCTGCACATCGGACACCTCTGCTCCGTGATGATGCTGCGCCACTTTCAGCGTGCTGGCCATAAGCCACTGGCGCTCGTTGGCGGTGCCACCGGCATGATTGGCGACCCATCTGGCAAAAGCGCTGAGCGCAATTTGCTGACAGAAGAGGTGTTGCGCCACAACGTGAGCTGCATCAAAAAGCAACTCTCACACTTTCTGGATTTTGATTCCGACGCACCGAATGCTGCGGAACTGGTGAACAACTACGACTGGATGAAGAATTTCACCTTCCTCGACTTCGCCCGCGAAATCGGCAAGCACATCACGGTCAACTACATGATGGCAAAGGACAGTGTCAAGAAGCGCTTGAACGGTGAGGCCCGCGATGGTCTGTCGTTCACGGAATTTACCTACCAGCTGCTCCAGGGCTACGACTTCCTCCACCTCTATCAGGAGAAGAACTGCAAACTGCAGATGGGCGGTTCTGACCAGTGGGGCAACATCACGACGGGAACGGAACTGATTCGCCGCACGCTCGGCGCAGAGGCTGAGGCCTATGCCCTCACCTGCCCGCTCATCACGAAGGCCGACGGCAAGAAGTTCGGCAAGACGGAACAGGGCAACGTATGGCTCGACCGCCGTTACACCACGCCTTACAAGTTCTACCAGTTCTGGCTGAACGTCGGCGACGAGGAGGCTGAACGCTACATCAAGATCTTCACTTCTCTGACGAAGGAGGAAATCGACGCGCTCATCACTGAGCACCGCGCCGATCCGGGACGCCGCATACTGCAAAAACGCTTGGGCGAAGAGGTCACTTGCATGGTTCACAGCCGCGAAGACTACGAAACGGCCGTTGAAGCTTCCAACATCCTCTTTGGCAAAGCCACGAAGGAGAGCTTGCTGAAACTGGACGAGGAAACGCTCTTGAGCGTCTTCGACGGTGTGCCTCAGTTCACGGTTTCACGCGACCAGGCTGTCGGCGTCAAGGCGGTCGACCTCTTGGCAGAAACCACCAAATGCTTTGCCTCTAAAGGCGAAATGCGCAAGCTCACGCAAGGCGGCGGCGTCAGCATCAACAAAGAAAAACTCGCTGCCTTCGACCAGGAACTGACGACCGAAGACCTCATCGGCGGAAAATTCCTCGTTGTGCAGCGCGGAAAGAAAAACTATTTCTTGATTACTGTGAAGGACTAAGTTTACCATTACTAAACCACACACCATAACAAAGCCGGGCCGACCTCCGAAGGGAGATCGGCCCGGCTTTTTATAGGGACAACGTAACATCGAATTTCGTGGGGCGCAGCACTGTAGCTCACTTTGCTCGCAAAGTGAGGGGGGCGAAGATTGTGGCGGCCAAACACGGATTAAAAACCCAACAAAGTCATGGCCCGAAGCGCTGGTCATGTTCGCTACGTGTTCGTGGCCCTCACTTTGCGAGCAAAGTGAGCTACAATGCTTCGCCGCATGTCCACGCATCGCCCCCTTTAATACTTCTATTTTTTAACGCCCCACCTTTCAAGCCCTCCGTCAATAATCCTCATCGCTTTCTCTATGCCGCCGCTCTGGCGGTGTCATCTCATAGCTCTCTGCGTTGAAATAGCGGCCGAAACTGAGGTCGAAGCCGGCAGCGAGCAATTGGGCGGCAAGGGCTGGTTTTCCCCGAAAACCGTGGATGGTCCAGCGCGTTGTGGGCCGCAGTTCTTTATGAAGGCGCAAAAGAACATCGAACGCCTTGACGCAATGAACGGTGACGGGAAGGCCGGCGGCCTCTGCGAGTTGCACCTGCCGGACAAACCATTGCTCTTGCACGGCCTCGTCAGCGCCTCTCAAACGGTCGATGCCGCATTCTCCCACCGCCACCACCGCGGGATGACGCAGCAGTTGCTGCAAGCCCTCAAAAAGGACAGGCACATCGGCGCGTGCCGTCCACCAGGGATGAATGCCGGCCGAATAGAGGCGGCCCGCCTGAAACGTGAAGGAGGCAGGACACAACAGGGCATCTTCTGGCAAATTGATGATGGCTTCGTGTGCCGGAGCATGGAGGTTATGGGTATGGAAATCCATTTTCACAAGAGTTTTTCAACCGCCGACTTAAAAAACAAGAATGTCACTGGTCAAGGCACAGGGTCATATCCGCTCCCTCCCCAAGGATGGCAGCGGAGAATGCGCCGCACAGCGAGCCACAACCCCTTGAAAGGGCCGTGTTTTTGGATGGCCTCAACGGCATATTGCGAGCAGGTCGGCGTGAAACGGCAGGCAGGCGGCGTAAGCGGGGAGATGTATCGTTGGTAAAAACGTATGGGGGCGATGAGCAGCGCCGCGAGGAAATGAAGCAGCTTTCGCATGGCGTTATACTTCTTCCGTTGGGGTAATTTCTTCAGTTCGCAAAGCCTCAGCCCCCAGCGCTGTCTTTTCTGCCTCTGAAGCCGCTGGCATTGCCCCGTCTGTCAAAGCGGCCGCTGGCGTTTCTTGAACTGCAGTGCGTTCGCGCAGTCTTTCTGCCACACGGTGGAGCACGACGACCATTTTCTCGTGTACGCGCTGGGAAGTGACTGGACGCTCGGAGAGCCAGATAAGCCCCACATGCAGGCGCTCGTCGTCGCGGAGAACGTCGGTAATCAGTTGTTTGTTCAAGCGATAGGCTTCGCGCAACTGGCGTTTGGCACGGTTACGGTCGACAGCATGGCGGAGGCGGCGCTTGGCCACACTGACGAGCACTTGTGCCTGTGGCCCGCCTTCACGCGGCACGACGCGGAAAACGGCACGCAACGGGAAGATGGTAATGGCGCGGCTGCCTGCCGAGAAGAGCGTCTCGATGTCTTTCTTCAGACAGAGGTGCTCACACTTCGGGAAACCATTCATTTTCATACGCTGAATATTTTGTGGATGGAATACGTTTTAGGGGAGTTCTTGAAAAGTAAAAGAGGTCAGCAAGTTGCAGCCCATAGGCGCTTACATACAACTTGCTGACCTCTTTTCTTATGGCGGTATTTCAAGAGGTGCCTGAAGGCCCCTGAAAGGTCTTTACTTATTATGCTCCTCCAAATAGAGTTCGAGCGAACCCGTGATGGAAGGTGCTTTGGCCGAAGGAGCTTCCAGTTCGAGCGGAAGTCCAGCCTCTTCGATGGCTTTGGCTGTGGCCTTGCCGAAGCAAGCCAACTTGATGCCGCGGTCTTTGAAGTCAGGAATGTTCTGGAGCAACGACTCTACGCCTGCCGGGGTGAAGAGAACGACCATATCGAAATTGAAGGCGTGGTCTTCGGGGAAGGCATTGCTGACGGTGCGATACATGATACACTCCGTGTGGTTGAGTTTCTTTGCTTCCAACATAAGGTGGAGCTCATCGCTGTGTACGTCGCTTTGCGGAATGAGATACTTCTCAGCCTTGTGCTTGGCCATAATGGCCACCAAGTCGGCCAATTTTCCTCCTGCTGCAGGGTAGAACACCTTGCGCTTGCGGTATTGCACATACTTTTGGATGTAGAGCGAGACCATTTCTGAAACAGCGAAATATTTCATGTCCTCGGGAATGGTCACACGCATTTCCTTGCAGAGCGTAAAGAAATGGTCGATGGCATGACGCGAGTTGAAGACGATGGCGGTGTGGTCCAACACCTGCACCTTCTGCTGACGAAACTCACGTGCGGTGAGCCCTTCAACCTTGATGAAAGGGTGGAACACAAACTCTACGCCAAATTTGCGAGCTATTTCAAAATAAGGAGACTTATCAGACGTGGGCTTGGGTTGTGAGATGAGTATCTTCTTTAACATAGCAAACTCTTTACTTTTTTCTTTCTATAATATCGACAAGTTGATGTTTGCCCAAAATAAAACCCGCCACAGAATTAGCGCGGGAACAATTTCAAGCGCACAAAGGTACAAAATTAAATGCATACCGCTACCCACATGCCCGAAAAATGTGCGCGAACAGCGGTATAGCAGTATCAGTTTTGCGATGCACACTATACAAATAAACGCTACGAATTGTTTTTCAAACGAGAGGTCGAAGAAGAACACGAGGAGCGAAACGGGGAGAATGAGCAACCCCAAAAGCACAATGGTGAAGACGTAGGTCTCGCGCCATTCGTCGCGACTGTTTTTCGGGAAAAACACGCTGTTAACCATCTGGTAAAGCCCCACTTTCAGCAACACGAAGACCACAATCATGCTGCCGGAGAGGGCCATGATGAGATGGGGGTTGCCAATGGTGTCGACGAGCGCCCAATGGTTTTGGGCGAGGTAGTCGTAATAAAGGATGCCAAAGGAGAACCCGGCCTGAAGGAGCAGGAAAGCGGAACCGCGCAATGTGGTGTCGGCGTTTTCAGCGTTGCTCTTGAGTAGCAGTCCGGCGGGACGGAAGAGGGCCTTGAAATGAAGGCGGAAATAATGCCACGACGAAGAAATGCTCCACGCAACAAGGAAGAAGCAGAGGAGCAGCATTCCCGTAAGGTAGTTGTCGTTGCAGAAACTGTAAGGGAGCGGCGTACCGGTCTCTCCTTCGGCCTGCGGCAACGGCACTTCCTGAAGGGAGAAGAAGGGGGTGTGGATGTCGCTGAGCGACCGGAAGCAAACAACGGGCGTCACTTGATTGCCAGGACGCAACTGCAGGAGATGACAGGCCTGCGAGGCCGATTGCTGCGCGGTGTCGCACGGTGCCGCGAGCCACTGGTGGAGGGGCAGCGTGTCAGACGCGGTCTGGATTGCTGGTGCTTGTGTGTATGTGGAATCGGGCATGATAAGTAGGTTTTTATGGATTGGAAGGCAGGGTGTTCAAAATCCAGGAAAATTAAGTAGGTGGAGATTGTGCGAAAAAAGCCTTGTCTGCGGCCCTGCGCGGGCTGAAAGCCCAGCAAGTCCGTAGCCCAGGGCAACG
>ENA-ORRN01000261-ORRN01000261.1-human-gut-metagenome-genome-assembly--contig:-NODE-261-length-43527-cov-9.147244_pt1 | contig 43527 bp, 36 predicted proteins | sample MGYA00242174_ERZ509132 | MGnify/ENA primary metagenome ERZ509132 (study PRJEB26280, sample SAMEA2338671) | human gut metagenome | biome: human gut; feature: human-associated habitat; material: faeces... | reverse complement strand
TGCCGTGGATACCCTGTCCGATGGCACACTGTATGAGCTGCGTGTGAGCATCGCAGACGGCGGTGCGCTTGATCTGAGCGAGGCGGAAAAGGAGATCAAAATTTCCGTTGTGCTTGCAAAGTAAGGCTCAATCATAACCACCGGCACTGAGCTGGTTGTTTTCTTGATACAAAAAGGCTCCGGCGCCAAAAACGCCGGAGCCTTTCTTCAAATTTGCGTCTTAAAATTGCGAATCAATCCTGCAAGTAGGAATATCGAAGGATGAAAAAACGCGGCATTTGCCTGTTGCCCGATGCGTGCTATCTCTCTGAGCTCAATGTTCCCGGCAAACCGAACCGGACAAACCTTGGAGAACGTGCGGCAATATCCCCACCGGCTTTATTCCATATTTCAATCCTCGTGATCGTCCCCAGCGTGTCCGAGAGCGGATTTCTTTTGCTGCAACTTCCTGCGGCGCTTGTGGTCGATGTAAGTTGGCAGAACGGCGGCATCGCGCGGTGGCGTGCCATCCGTCATCTGCTCCACAGCACGACCAAACTGCACAGCGCCGCGCAGCAGATCACTGCCGTAGCCGAGATCCACGCGGACAAAATTTCGCAGGAAACGTTCTCTGCGTGAAGCAGGAAAATGCAGCAGTAAAAGGAGAAATGTGAGAATGGCAAAATCTCAATGGACGAGTTTATACAGTGGCTGAAAGAGTCTTGAAGGAAATGGAACAGCGAAGCCTGTCACAACGAACCTGCCTCGCTGCCTTTTGATATTCTTTCAGAATCACCGTTTTCTCGGCTTTCTGTGATACAAAACTGCAAAAAGCATTGCTACGGCGAAAACCAGCAGAGATACTCCGTACAGGATCAGATTCTTTATGGATGCTGCCGAGGATGTGCTTCCAGTGCTGCCGGGGAAGCTGCCTATAGATGGCCTGCCGCTGAAATTACCATCTCCGCCACTCTGTGTATCCTCGGCTGTCTGCTGCGTATTGCCAGAGGCATCCTGACTTCCTCCGCTCAATTGAGAGGAACCGAATCCGCTTGGCGGTTTGTCACCGAACTGGGATGCGTCAAATCCATCCGGCATTTCGCCGTCGAACTGGGATGGGTCGAAATCAGAGGATGGTGTATTTCCAGGCTCGGCGAACCCATCCGGCGCAGTCTGCGTTTCGGAAGTATCCTGTGCCGCATCCGGCGTATCTGAGGTGTTTTCAGAAGCCGTCGGTGCGTTGAAGCCAAACCCACCGCCGCCACCGCCGGTGTTCATGCTGCCCATCACGCTGATATCCAGCGTGGAGGCATCCACCAGCGCGTCGCTGCTGCGCTGCGCTTCTTCCGTAGACGGAATCGACCCGTCAAGCTGCCCCTGAATGGACTGCCCCCGCAGCTTCACCACTTGATAGAGGGTATCGGCTGCTGTCAGATATTCGTCATAGGAATAAAACGCGGTGGGGTCGGTCTTTACAAGCTCGTCGATTTGGCTGCGGACCCGCTCATAGAAAGCGTCAAATCCGCCGCCATCAATATACTCGCTCACGAGCTGTTGCAAATAGGTGTAATACTGACTGTGGTATGTCTCATCCTCCATCAGCGTATCGAAGAAGTTTGTACCAGAGAACGCATTGTCGATGGCGTCGTTGACAACACTGGTGGCGCCACTGCTGCCGCCCATGCCGCCAAGCGCCAGATTATAGTCCCAGGGGATCAGATTCAGCTTCCCTCCGGATTCATAGAGATAGTAGTTGTGCGCCATCATGCCGGACAGGCTGTCCTCGTTGACGGAAAACATATGGACTGCCATATAGCGGAGCAGATTATCAATGTCCATATAGGTTTCGAGATCATTGCCCTCCGAGATATTTTTGAGCGCAGTAACCACCCGTTTGTGGTCGGATTTTTTGGTGCTGGTCACCTCACCATCCCAGATGGTTTCATAGCTGTCCAGTTCATCATCCGTGTAGTTGAGATCCGCGCCGCCTCCGCTCATGGAGAAGCCGCCCCGGCCGCCTGCAAAATTGAAATCCATCGACGGGCGTTCCCCGGAATCGGTTGAAGGCTCTGCCGAGGTTTCACCGCTCGAATCACGGTTCTGAGGTCGGTCAACGGTATCGGGTGTCTGGCTTGGAGCGGAGGAATTTGCCTGATTGGCATTTCCCTGTGTATCTGGCGGGGTCATATTTCCAAAATCCATATCATCAGCATTGAAGTCGCCAAAATCTTTTCCGTCGCCTATGTTCATGCTGTCCGGCTTATAGAGTTTTCCGCTTTGCGCACCGTAGTTACGGAGCATAAAGCTATCCTCCACCGCTTCCAGTGCGAGATAAACACCCCAATACTCGCCGTTGACGGAGATTTTGGCATAATTGTAGAGGGATGCGTCTGCACCGAGATACTGGTACATATCGTAGATCAGCGCCTCTTTCATATTGGTGGCATCGGCGTAGTTATTGTTCAGGATCAGCTTGTCCAAACCGAAGCAGCTCTGCCCGTCCACATAATGGTCAAATTCCAGCTTGAAGCTGTAGCGGTCGGTGGTAGGGTCGCTGGCAATGGATGTCAGGCTGGTGTTTCCCTTGGGACGGATACCCACACGATAAAAGGTCGTACCATGGATCTCTACATCGCATTGGTAGTATTCCTCAGCCGTGGAGTTTTCCAGCATGGCGTTCCAGTCTGCGTCATCCATCAGGATGTTGACGCTGATGACGCTGTCCGTGTCAAAGAGCGCCGTTTCGTATTCCATGGAAATGCCGGTATCTCCGGCAGCCGCTTTGATCTGCCGGGAAAATGCGACTGCGCAAAGGCATAGACAAACAGCGACCGCCATGACCACAGCGATGATTTTCGTGATGTGTTTATGAGCGATCATATGCATCCTCCATTACGACAGGTACTCACCGTTGTAGCTGACAAGGGTCGCATTCTCCACGCCGGGCAGACGGGAGATCAGGTTGACAAAGCCGGTGGACGCTTCCTTGGTGCGCAGCTCCGCTGTCAGCTCAATTCCGGCAGTCGTGATGGTTTTGGATTTGACGATGTAGTGCTCGGTGTCTTTGCCGAGGATATCCAGTGCGGCTTTTTCCGTTTTTTCGTCTGCGCAGTTCATCACAAGGATGTAGGGATTGTTGTGAATCTTGCGGTTGGCAAACAGCAGAAGTATTACGCCGATGATGGCAGAGCCGATGACAGCCAGCGGGATCATGCCTGCACCGATGACAATGCCCACCGCCAGCGACCAGAACAGAAACACGATCTCCACCGGCTCTTTGATGGCGGTACGGAAGCGGACGATGGACAGCGCACCCACCATGCCGAGAGACAAAACTACATTGGATGTGACGGCCATAATGACCAGCGTCGTGACAAGGGACAGCCCAACCAGCGTCAGTGCAAAGCCGCTGGAATATAGTACTCCGGTCAGCGTTTTCTTGTAGATGATAAAAATAAATAAGCCGATCACCAGCGCAACGGCCAGACCGATGACGGTATCAAGGATGGAAAACTCGGAAACATTCTCCAAAAAACTGGATTTGAAAATATCATTGAAGCTCATGTTGCTTTCTTCTTACTGATTGATAATTGATGAATGATTAGCCGAACCGACGGCAGGAACCGTATTTTGAGAACGCCTGCTGGCGTAGTTCTTCTGATTGCAGCAGACAGCGGATGATCCCCGGCAGAAAGGCGTCATATTTTACCTCTAAGATCACATCGCCGGGGGCATCTGTCGCACAGATATCCGAGATCGCGCCATCTGAAAAATCTCGCTGAAACAGGCTTGTCCGGATATGGGAATCGAAGGTCACGCGGACATTTCCTGCATCGTAGATGTACGGTTCCCGCACATAAGACACCAGCACGCGGGGGCGAAGCTGCTGCGTTTTCATTTTGCAGTATAGCTCCCGGACAAGCCCGTCCGGATGCTCCAGCATCCACGGCCCCGGTTCCCGGAGAATCCTCCGATATTCCTCGACGGTCAGCGGGGCATCGATCTTCATGCAGAGGTCATTGTGCTTGATCTTCTTTTCCAGCGTAATGAAGGAGAAGTCGTCGTTGTAATAGCGGATGCGGAATTTTTCGCGCTTTTGCACGCCATTGACTTTTTCCCGCAGCGCCTTGTCCTTGTAATTATCAAAGTAGACGCTTCGTATCGTATAAAACCCATCCGCACCTGTATGCGGATCGCACTTCATGACAGTTCTGAGCCGCTGTCTGAGTGCGTGGTGGTCGGCAGGGCTGATTTGATATTTCAGTTCATGCCGATAGCTTCCGGTAAGCTCCATTGTCATACTCCTTTCTGTTTTTGTTGTAACGAATAAACCCCATTCTACAAAGGCATCCTAAAATGTACTTGAAAACGCACCGATCTATGAAAAAAGGCCGAGCAGAGCGCATCTGCCCGGCGCTTTCTATGTAAACACCGCTGGGCGGTGATTGTCATTTGTCTGCCGCTTTCAGCACATTGCTACGGTGGACAGTAACCGTCAGCACGCTTTCTTCTGCTATAGCCATGAATGAGTTGCTGCGTGTTTCTGCTTTGCAGTATGCTGCCGCGTCCTGAAATGGACTCGAAAAAGTATGTAAGAAATTTGTGAACTTCTGCATCATATCGACACTTTATTTGGTCACAATCTTCTGCTATCATAAAAGAGATTTCAAGCTCATTTTGACTTGCTGTGCAAGAATAGGCGCAGATTGGAGGGATGTGCCATGCGTATCCTGATTGCAGAAGATGAAGTGACCATCGCCCGTGCGCTGAAGGTCATGCTGGAAAAGAACAAATACGCTGTGGATATGGTTCACAACGGAAACGATGCACTGGACTATATTCAGGCGACGACCTATGACGCACTGGTGCTGGATATTATGATGCCGGGAAAAGACGGAATCGAGGTCTTAAAAGCCGCCCGCGGGTCGGGAAACACCACACCTGCCCTGTTTCTGACGGCAAAGGCGGAGGTAGCAGACCGGGTAGCCGGACTGGATGCCGGTGCGGACGACTACCTGCCCAAACCCTTTGCCGCCAGTGAGTTTCTTGCCCGTGTCCGCGCCCTTACCCGGCGCAGCAGTTCCTACGCATCGTCCATGCTCAGTTTTGGAAATGTCACACTGGATTGCAGCCAATATCTGGTGAAAACTGCTCTGGGGGAAGCGCGGCTGAATAACAAGGAGTATCAGCTCATGGAACTGTTTTTTCGCCATCCCCGGCAGGTGTTTTCGTCGGAACACCTGATGGAGAAGGTATGGGGCCTTGACAGCGAGGCAGAGATGGATGTTGTCTGGACATACATTGGCTTTCTAAGAAGAAAGCTCAAGCAGATCGGCGCTGAGATCGAAATTCGGACGATCCGCGGCGCGGGCTATGCGTTGGAGGAGATGCGATGCTGAAAAAGATGCGCTGGCGCTTCATTGGCGCGGCAATGGCGGCGTTTACCGCAGTTGTCCTGACGCTTCTGTGCTTCGTAAATCTGTGGAATTATCATAGTGCGACGGACCAGCAGGATGAAGCACTGCTGCGGCTCATGGAGACTGAAACTCAGAAAATGCCGTTTTCTCCCGGCCGGGGCACGCCGCCCTTCGATGATTGGTCGCACTTCTCCCCGGAGGTGCAGTATTCCCTCCGCTTTTTTGCAGTCCACTATCTTTCAGATGGCGAAGTTCTGCGAGTGAATCAGGATTTTATCGCGTCCATCTCCAAAAGTGATGCCGAAACCTATGCGGACACGGTATTGGAAAGTGGAAAAGCACAAGGCTATGAAAGTGGCTACCGCTATCTGGTCGATACAACAGAGGACGAAACGGTGGTGCTGTTTCTCAACTCTGAGCGGGAGATACAGACCATGCGGTCACTGCTGTGGATCACGCTGGCTATTGCTGCCGTGTGCCTTGTGGTGGTGTTTGGGCTTGTCGTTCTTTTTTCGCGGCGGGCAATCACGCCGTATCTCAAAAACATGGAGGCGCAGAAGCAGTTCATCACGAACGCCAGCCATGAGTTGAAAACCCCGCTGACCGCCATCTCCACCAGTGCAGATGTGTTGGCGTTGGAGTATGACGAGGATGAATGGGTGCATAACATCCAGACGCAGGCAGGACGGCTGTCCAAGCTCATCACCAATCTTGTGACCCTCTCCCGGCTGGATGAAGAGGATCCGTTCCCGGTCCGCACGGAATTTTCTCTCAGCGACGCACTCTGGGAGATCAGCGAGCCGTTTGTTTCTCTTGTGCAGGCAAAGGGAAAAACATACACACAGGATATTGCAGATGGCTTGAGCGTGACTGGTGATCGCACAGCGATTCAGCAAATGGTTTCTATCCTGCTGGACAACGCCCTCAAATATTCTCCCGACGGCGGCAGCATTTCCCTGACGGCGCAACGTAGCGGGAAAAAGGCAGAAATCACCGTCTCTAACACTGTGGATGCGGCGCAGACCGATACCTCCCGCCTGTTTGACCGCTTCTACCGTGCGGATGAATCCCATTCCAATACCGTGAGTGGGACGGGTATCGGCCTTTCCATCGCAAAAGCCACGGTGGATGCCCACGGCGGGAGAATTTCTGCAAAGCAAACGGGTAACACGATCACATTCCAAGTCACATTGTAAATTAAATCAAGATACGGGGTATCTTCCAGTTGTGAAGATACCCCGTATCTTGATTTTGGCAACACCGCACAAATGACCTTTTGAGTAGAAAAAATATCCCGACCATGAATCATGATCGGGATACCCCTCTAAAATGTCTACATGTGCGCACTAACTCAAGCTGCCAGACATGGTCTGTCAGCCAGAATCAGATTCGCAAGTGCGAACAGGATATTCAATTTTGCGGTCTGTTTTCGCAAACCTCGGTATCGTGTTTTTCGAAAGCGAAGCTGTTGCTTTACAACAGCAAAGACATGTTCCACTTTAGCTCGAACGGAAGATTTTTCGCGCTCTCTGCGCTTGATCTGTGCTCTGGATCGATTGGAGTTGTGCTTGCTCTGGGATGGACGACGATTGATTTTGTAATGAATACGCTTACCGTATTTGTTTCTGGTTACCGCTTCCGTGCGCTTCTCGGCTCCGAGATAGCCGCTGTCTCCGTAGACAAGCTGCTCCTCTCCGGTAAGAAGTTCTGCCACCATACAGACGTCGTGTTTGTTGGCGGATGTAACTTCCAATGAGTGCACAATACCTGTTTCGTGGTCAACTCCCACATGGGCCTTGTACCCGAAGTGCCATGTGTTACCCTTTTTTGCGGAATGAGCCTCCGGGTCGCGCTTCTTATCCTTGTTTTTTGTGGAACATGGAGCTTCGATGAAGGTTGAGTCCACAATCGTACCCTTCTTGAGAATCAGTCCACGCTTTGTAAGAAGCTCGACAACTTGTGCGAAGAGTTTTTCCTGAAGTCCGTTCTTTATCAGCAAATTGCGGAATCGCCTTTTCTTTTTCAAGCTCATTTTAAGTCCATCCGCTACGATTTTTAAGATACCTGGCATAACAGGGCAAGGAGGTATAGCAGATGATTCAGGTTTCGCACCTAACCAAGTATTACGGCGATTTTCTGGCGGTGAATGATCTATCCTTTGAAATTCAGGACGGTCATGTCTACGGCTTTCTGGGGCCAAACGGCGCGGGGAAATCAACCACGATGAACATTATGACGGGATGCCTTTCCCCGACAGACGGCACCGTGAAGATCGGCGGCTTTGACATTCTGGAGCAGCCGGAGGCGGCCAAAAAGCTGATCGGCTATCTCCCAGAGCAGCCGCCGCTGTATCCAAACGAGACACCGCAGGAGTATCTGACCTTTGTAGGCGAGGCAAAGGGGCTGCGCGGAAAAGAGCTTCGGGAGGAGATCGACAGCGCCGTGCAGAGCGCGGGCATTGAGAATGTGCGTGATCGGCTGATTGGCACGCTCTCCAAGGGTTATCGCCAGCGAGTCGGGATCGCACAGGCACTTCTGGGAAAGCCACAGGTCATCATTCTGGACGAACCCACCGTCGGTCTTGACCCGATCCAGATCATTGAAATACGCGATTTCATTAAAGAACTGGGTAAAACCCATACGATCATCCTCAGCTCCCATATTCTTTCCGAGGTGCAGGCGGTCTGCGAGCAGGTGCTCATTATCTCCAAGGGCAGGCTCGTTGCGTTCGACACGCCGGAGAATCTCGAAAAGCTGCTGACGGCGTCGAGCGGAATTACATTTCAGGTTGAAGCTGGAAAAGAACCAGCCGAAGAAATTCTCGCGCAGCTCGATGGCTTGTCCGGTTGGGACATTTCCGAAACGGGCGGCATTTGCAGCGTGACGGCAAATCTTGTAGAAGGACAAGATGCCAAGGCTGTCTGCGGAAAGCTGACGCTGGCCTTTGCGGTGCAGGGGCTTCCTGTCATTGAAATGCGGATGAAAAAGGCAAATCTTGAGGACGTGTTCCTCGAACTCACGGAGTCCGGCGCGGCGGAAGAAGCGGAAGCGCCGGGGGAATCTGAAACGGAAAGCGAGGCGGCAGAACAATGATTGCAGTTCTCAAGCACGAGCCGCGCAGCGCGTTCAACTCGCTGACGGTGTATTTATTCTGCGCGGCGCTTCTCTGCATTGTCGGCGTGGGCGCGATGATCTACAACATTCAGGCATCGGTGGCAAATTTTGAGTATGCGCTTAACTACATTTCCGTCATTCTGGTGGTCATTATCCCGGTGCTCACCATGCGCTCGTTTGCAGAAGAGCGCAAGCAGAAGACCGACCAGCTGTTATACTCCCTGCCGCTCACTACCTGGCAGATCGTGGGCGGAAAGTATCTGTCTCTTCTTGCGATGTTCTTCCTGCCGATGGCAATTATCGCTGTCTACCCGATGATTTTTGCGCAGTACGGCGAGGTGTATCTGCCGGGCGCGTATGGTTCCATTTTTGCGTTCTTTGTGATGGGCGCGGCGCTCATTGCGATTGGAATGTTCATTTCGTCGCTGACCGACAATCAGGGCTTCGCGGCGGGTATTGCCATCGTGCTGTGTTTGTTCAACTACTTCAGCGTGTCTTTGGCAGAACAGGTGTCTTCGACCAGCCTCGGTTCTGCCGTCGCGCTGTGCGTGCTGGCGGCACTTGTCGGCGTGATCGTGAAGGTGCTGACGAAAAACAACGCGATTTCTTTCGGCGTGGGTGCCGGTTTGATTGTGGTCGTGCTGGGCTGCTATTATTTCCTCGGCGACAGCTTTGAAAATCTGCTGCCGAAGCTCATGCAGAAGCTCTCGCTCTTTGACCGCTTCACGACGTTCGTGAACGGCGTGTTTGATCTGACGGCGCTGGTCTTCTATGCGTCCGTCATCGCGCTCGGCCTGTTTTTGACCGTGCAGTCTCTGGAGAAACGGAGGTACAACTGATGAAGCACCAAAAGCTGCAGCGCCGCATCGCGGCTAAGGGCGGCTCGTATGCCTTAGCCGTGACCGCCGTTGTGCTGGCGATCTTGATCGCGGTGAATATTCTTGCCTCGGTTCTTCCCACGGCGCTCACGAAGCTGGACATCAGCTCGACCAAGCTCTACTCCATCACAAGCAGCACAAAGGTCGTGGTCAATAATCTTGAGAAAGACGTTACGATTTATTGGGTCGTGCAGTCCGATAAAGAGGACGAGGTGATCGAGAATCTGCTCGGCAAATACGAAAGCCTGTCCTCGCACATTACCGTGACCAAAAAGAATCCGGACGTCTATCCGACATTCACCGCACAATATACCGACGAAGATGTACCGAACAACAGCCTTATCGTCGAGTGCGGCGAGAAAAGCCGGTATATTTCCTACAACGACATTTATCTGACAGATGTGGACTATACGACATATTCCTATGTCTACTCCTTTGACGGCGAGGGCGCGATCACGTCGGCCATCGACTATGTGATCTCCGATGAGCTACCGAAGCTCTATTTGCTCGATGGACACGGCGAGGCGAAGCTGCCCTCGGAGTTCCAGACGCAGATCGAGAAGGAAAACATGAATCTAGAAAGCTTCTCTCTGCTCAATACCGATGAAATTCCGGAGGACGCGGACGCGCTGCTGATCTATGCGCCAGAGAGCGATATTTCTGACGAAGAAGCGACGCTTCTGGAGGACTATCTGGAAGCTGGCGGCAAGCTGCTTGTGATCGCAGGTCCGACGGAAAACGGTACGCTCACGAATCTTTACAGCGTACTGGAAAGCTACGGTGTAGAGGCTGCGGACGGTCTTGTCGTTGATACTGACCGGGAACATTACGCCTTCCAGCAGCCGTACATCCTTCTGCCGGATATTTCCTCCAGCGAGATCACCGATCCGCTGCTGGAAGAAAACTACTATGCCATCATCCCCATTGCGCAGGGCCTTACCATTACCGGCAGTTCTGCAACGGCATTACTGACTACCTCGTATGACTCTTTCAGCAAAATTGCCGGTTTCCAGTTGGACACCTATGAAAAAGAGGAAGATGACATTGATGGCCCGTTTGCCGTGGCGGTTTCTGTAGACACCGGCAGCGACGGGCAACTGATCTGGTTCTCGTCCAACTATTTCCTGGAAGAATCATACAACGCCTATTCTTCTGGTGCAAACCTTGACCTTGCCATGAACGCACTTTCCGCCCTGATGGGCGAGCGCGAGGCCGTCTCCATCCGCAGCAAGAGCCTGAGCTATAACTACCTGACGATCTCCGAGTCGGCGGCAGCGATGCTCAAAACATGGATGATCGGCGTAATTCCGGCAGCCTTTGTGCTGTACGGCGTATTTACTGTGATTGACAGGAGGAAAAAGCGTCATGCGTAAAGCAACAAAACTCTATGCACTGCTTGGCGTTCTCCTTGTGGTCTGCATCGCCGCATTTGCCGTCAGCCGCTATGAGGAGAAGAAAGAGCAGATCAAAAACAGCGGCGAAGTGATACTGGAAATTCCCACGGACAGCGTTACCGCTCTTTCATGGACGAATGAAAGCGGAACATTTTCCTTTACCAAAGACGAAACGTGGGTCTATGACGATGATAACGCCTTCCCTGTGGACGAGGAAAAGATCAATGACCTGCTGGAACAATTTACATCCTTTGCGGCTGCATTTGCCATTGACGATGTAGAGGGCTACGCTCAGTACGGCCTTGACGAGCCGATCTGTACGATCCATATTACCGCAGGTGAGGAAAGCTATACCGTTGAGCTTGGTGACTTCAGCAAAATGGACGAGCAGCGGTATGTCTCTATCGGGGATGGCAAGGTATATCTGGTCAGCCATGATCCTCTGGATGAATTTGACTCGGTCCTGCGGGATATGATCCTCGACGATACCATTCCGGAATTTGACACGGCGAAGCAAATCGCGTTCACAGGCAGTGAAAACTATACCATCAGCTATGACGAGGAGACCAAGAGCATCTGCGCGGACGATGTGTACTTCACGGACGGTAAGCCGCTGGACACGGCTGTTATCACCGAGTGGCTGACTTCGCTGCACGAGCTCGATCTGACAAATTATGTGAGCTACAATGTCACGGACGAAGAATTGGAGACCTTCGGGCTGGATGAGCCTGCGCTGGCCATTACCCTCGACTACAGCAGCTCGGATGAAGACGGGAACGAAACGGATTCCGGTACGCTGGTTCTGCATCTGTCGCAGAACCCGGAGGAGCTGGCGGCGTATGAAGAAGCGATTGCGAACGAAGAAGACGTGCTTCCAGACGTGACGTGCTACGCGCGTGTCGGTGATTCTCAGATCGTCTACCAGATCACGCAGTCGGAATTTGACGCTCTGACGGATGTTTCCTATGACGCGCTGCGCCATCAGAAGATTTTTACGGCGGATTTTGATACCGTGACCTCCATTGATGTGACACTGGAAGGTGAAGATTACATCTTTACCTACAACCCGCCTGAGGACGAAGACGATGCGGATGTGGAAGGTACTTGGACGTATCAGGACACGGAATTTGACATCTTCGATTTCAGCTATGCCCTTCGCGCCCTGTCAGCAACGAGCTTCACGGACGAAGCGCCCACCGGTCAGGAGGAAATTTCCCTGACGCTGCATCTCGATAACAAAGACTTCCCGACCTTCACGCTGACGCTCTACCGTCTTGACGGCGAAAGCTGTATCGCCTGCGTGGACGGTGAATCGGTCGCGTTTGTGTCTCGAGACAAGGCAGTCGAGTTGATCGAAGCAGTCCGTGCTGTGACGCTCGGTGCATAACATAAGCACCTCGATTCAAAAAACACGCTGCTTGCGAAATTCTGCAAGCAGCGTGTTCTTCATATTCCGTGCTCAGCAATATCCTGACTACTGTTTGACTACTATCTTTTATAAAATCCTAAAAGTCGGTCCGTCCAGTGTTTTCGATGGTTTTCATAAAATTCAGAGGAACGGGATGTTTTCACCGAAAACATCACAGTCCTTGAAAATACAGCATTTTATCAGGATACGCCTGAAAACTCCGACTCTGTAGGTCGCACGTTCGAATCGTGTCGGGCGTACCAAAAATTCCGTGAAATCATCTGATTTCACGGAATTTTTATATGAATTTGTTTGAATTTCATCTTTTGAAGCATAGCGCAACCGGATAGAGCTTTTCGGAAGATAGCTCAGATCTCCAAGCTGCTTTGCATCATGAGGGAAAGAATTATGACTCACGGAGGGCGCAATATGTATTTGGACAGACTGGACAGCTTGGATCAGAAGATCGTGCGGCTGCTGATAGAAAACGCACGCAGTTCCTATTCTGATATTGGTGATAAAATTGGAATCTCCAGAGTCGCAGTAAAAGCCCGGATACAGGCTTTGGAGCAGAAGGGAATTATTGAGGAATATACGACCGTTATCAATCCCCAGAAGATCAGCGGCACAGTCTCCTGCTATTTTGAAATCGAGACAGCACCGCGCGATCTGGCGGAGGTCACAGAGATCTTGCATCAAAACAATCCCGTCACGCAGATCTACCGCGTGACGGGAAAAGACAAGCTGCACGTCCACGCTGTTGCAGCCTCTAGCGAAGAAATGGAGACGTTTCTGCGCACAGTCATTGATACTTTGCCCGGCGTGGTCAGCTGCAGCTGCAATATGATTTTGTCCCGCGTCAAGGATATCGAGGGCCTGCGGCTATAGGGATTGCCGCAAACCCCCGCGTGCTTGCAACCGCGGCGATAAGATCTCGAAGGATGCGTTTATGCAGTGGCTATATCGGAAATATCCGCTGCGGAGGGAATGCGTCTGCCCCGCAATTCAAACGGATGACAGCGTGGGATATCCGCCAGTTTGCAGGATTTCCTTTTTTCGCAGGATTCTCTAAAATAATAGCAGAGAATCAAAGAAAGAGGAGGTTACTCTCATGGCATTTTCTCTCGACAGCAAGGTAAAGGACATTCTGAAGAATCCGGCGGCAGCAGCCGTTCTGGACAAGTACAGCCCCGATGCTTCCAAGAACCCGCAGATGAAGCTCGTCGGCGGTCTGACGCTGCGCAAGCTCGCCAGCTTCCCGCAGTCGGCGTTCCTCAAGCCCCATCTGGACGATCTGGATAAGGAGCTTCAGGCGATCGAATAATTGATCTTACACGCCTCATCCCTTCAAAACGGGCGGCGCTCCGATCGGAGCGCCGCCCGTTTTATGTGCCTGTCAAATCTGCGGGACGAAGATCCCGGCGTTCTGACCGCCGTCGGCGAGAATGTCCACGCCGTTAATGTATCCGGCCCCGGACGAGCAGAGGAACACCATCAGCGCGCCCATCTCATACGGATGACCCCAGCGCCCGGCGTGAATCAGCTCGAGCTGGTTTTCCGCCGTCTCCGGCTGATTGTCGATGAGCTTCTGGTGCATGGGCGTGAGATAGCAGCCGGGCGAGATCGACAGGATGCGGCAGTGCTTTTCCGCGAAGCGCGCCACATTCTTCTGCGTGAAGTAGATCACAAACTTCTTGGACATGGCGTAGGCGAGCCCCGCGCGGAAGAACTCACCCTCCTCGTCCTCCGCTTCCCCGGCCAGCGCCAGCAGCCGGTCATAGAAGTCCGGCTCGTTCCATGCCTCGAATGCCTGTGTCCGTTCGTCCGTCTGCGGCATGGTGTAGGCAGCGACGGAAGAGAAATTGATCATCACGCCGCCCTCGGTCAGAGCCGGATAGAACGCCTCGACCATATTGACCGTACCGGCCGCGTTGATTTTAATGATGTTTTCCGTTGCCGTGTCGCTTGGCGAAACGCCGGAGATATGGATGACCTGCGTCACGTCACCGAGCGATGCAGCATCGTCTGCCAATGCCTGCACCTGTGCGCGGTCCGCGATGTCTGTTTTGGACGGACGTTTTTCCGAGTTCCTTACAGATCGCCTTTTCCCATGCCGCCGTGACCGCCTGTCACGACCGTAATTGTTTTCTTCATGTGTGACTCCCTGATTTGGATACGGCACAGGCGGCTCTGTATGGGCCGCCTGTGCTGTGTTTTCGTTTGTATTCTTTCAGAAGCACGTCCAGCCGCCGTCGCATTTGATTTCCTCGCCATTGACGTAGCGGGACTGGTCGCTGGCAAGAAACAGAATCGCGTCCGCCAAGTCTTCCGGCATGGCCAGTTCGCCGGAGAAGTCCAGCAGCTTGCTGGTTCTGCTGAATCCAAATTCATCGGATGGCGGCATGACCAGCGGGATGTCAGTCACGACGCCGCCGGGGGAGAGGGCGTTGCAGCGGATGCCTTCCTCCATGTACATGAACGCCGTGTTCTTTGTCGCCGCCAGAACAGCGCCCTTGCTGGCGCAGTAGGCCGCGCCAGCGGTCTGGTGCGTCGCGCCGACGGAGCAGACGTTGACGATCACGCCGCCGTCGCCCTGAGAAAGATACTGCCTGCATTCCTCCCGCAGGCCGTACATCAGGCCGAAGGTGTTGATGCGGAACGTCTTTTCCAACATCTCGTCAGACATATCCGCGATGGCTGTGTTGTCGTCCATCACGCCCGCACAGTTGACGGCAACGTCCAGCCGGCCGAAGGATTCTACTGCCTTTTTTACCATTCCCACGGCCGCCGCCGGGTCGCCGACATCTCCCGCATACCAGACAAGTTCGCCGGGGGCGTTCTTGCATTCCTCGGCCAGTTCTTTCAGGCGTTCCTCACGGCGGGCAACTGCCACGACCTTCGCGCCCTCCCGGCAGAACAGCTCTGCCGTGGCGCGGCCAATACCGGCGGACGCGCCGGTCACGATGCAGACTTTATTTTCCAATCTTCCCATAATTTCCTCCTCAGCAGAAAACCTTGCTTACTACGACAGCCGGGGAATCGTTGCAGCCGACGGTCAATTCCGCGCCGTCGGGAACGTCCGCACGAACGGTTGCGAAACCGATATTTTTCTCCACCGTGTAGCCGTAGATGGTCTGGGCGCAGCGGCCGACCTCCACGCCGTACCAGTACACCCGTTCCCAGATGGAAATATCCTCGGTGGATTCCCGGGAGAATTCCAGACCGACCATCCGGTATTTGGGATGTTCTTTCCGCGCCAGCGCCGCTTCCTTGCCGATAAAGTCCTTGTCGGCGGCGACTGCCCAGCCAAGGCCGCACTCGTAGGGACTCAGGTGCTTGAAATCCTGCTTCAGGGGGAAGCCCTTCTCCATGGGGACGGAACGGACGTAGACTTCCAGAGTTTGAAGCTCCCGGCCACCCACGGATTCCACTGCTTTCAGCGCCAGATCGTGAACTTCTGCGCTCTTGTCGAAGGCGGAGTAGATTTCATAGCCGTTTTCGCCGGTGAAGCCGGAACGGTGGATGTAGACGGGGATATCTCCCAGCTTGCGCTCACAGATGCCGAACCGTTTGAGATCGTCCACCGGCTTATCAAGCATGGCGTTCATTGCCTTGAGGCTGTCGGGGCCCTGCACGGCGTACATGTCCCAGTCGTAGGTGATGATCTTCGCCTGAATGTCCGCGTCGCCCTTGTGCTTTTCAATCCAGGGGAGCAACCGGGGGCCATAGAGGTCGGAGACCCAATATAAGCCCTCGGCCATGTGCATGACGATCACGTCGTCGATGATCTCGCCGCTTTCATCCAGAGAAGCGGTGTATTTCGAGCGGCCGACGGCGACCTTGGAAATGTCGCTGATGTAGATTTTTTGCAGGACTTCCAGCGCGTCCTTGCCCGTGACCTCCACCAGATCATGGGTCCAGCGGTAGAATCCTACGCCCTTACGGATGGCCATGGCGTCGGCGCGGGCAACAGTATCTTCCTTAAACAGCATATTCCGGCACCTCCTTACAGCATCCGCAGGTCTTCCTTGCGGATGACCTTAATGTACATATCTTCCTCGTCCCGGCCTTCAATTACGCAGGACCATTCCGGGCTGACCAGCGTCTTTGCCGCGCCGTTCCACTGCGCCTCGTAGGCGTCCACCAGTTCGTCCAGCGGGGCCATTTCATAGCGGGCGGTGAAATCTTCCGACTTGACCCTGATCCATGTTTCGTCCTTCGTCCAGCGCACCATCTCATAGGGCACCTGCTGCACGTCCAGCATATAGCGGATGTAGCCGCCCAGAATGCGCCCGTCGTTTTCGTCCATTTCGTGAGGGACGCCAAGGAAGTTGCGCAGTCCTTCTTTGGCGAAGGGGTCGATGAACTGGTTCTTGCCCGCTGTGGCGAAAACGATGCGGAATACCCGCAGGAACTCGTCCTCGTCGGGAGCCATGTCCTTAATGGCCATCATGGGGAATTGGATCGACCAGACCCAGCCCATCTGCGCGACCCAGTGGTACGCCTTTTCCAGCGACGTTTCCTCGCCGAAATTCTGGGTGTACTGACCGTTGCGCAGGCACTGACCTTCCTTGACCATGCGTTCCCGGGGCGTGTCGTGAATGGGGTCAACCGGCTGCTGCATATGCTCCAGCCAGTCCTGCTTGGGCAGGTTGTAGACGTCCCGGCGCTCCGCGACCACGCGGCAGTGCTTATTGCCGCAGCCCCGGGCCTGACACATATTCAGCGCTACTTCATTCTCCGTGCCGTTGGAGGACGCAAGGTCGAAGTTGGCGGTGAACATACTGGTGGTCATGTTGCAAAGCTCGCTGCCCACGATGTCCCAGGGGCAGGTATCCAGCTCCTTTTCCACCCGGTTCCGGGTGAACTGCACGACGCGCCCCGCCATGTTCTCCCACTCGTCGCCGGAGTCGCCGGTGATGCCGCCCAGCCAGCTGGACTTTTCACACAGCTCCGGGATGTTGAAGGCTTCATAGAGCGAAGCGTTGACGTAGTCCTTCTGTTCCTCCGGTGTTCCCGCGACGGCCATATTCATCATATTGGCAATGTCGCAGATGGCGGCGGTGCGTTTTTCCCAGCTTGGCTCGAAAATCCGCATGACCTGAAAGAGGTTAGCCGTCATGGCGGCGATCTGACGGTTCAGCTGCCGGTAGGCTTCCCCCTCCGTGATGAGCTTGCCCCAGGCGGTGGCGAAGCATTTTCTGGAATCCAGTTTTTCTTTCAGCATGGTGTTCCTCCTATCCTGTATTGCTGTGGATTCATTATAATGGAAAAGCGCTCAGCCGGATATTCTACAAAAGGCCGGATTTTGGGCGGGCACGGCCATACATTTTGTATTCCTGCAAACCATACAATTTATAGGTGCAGTATTTGTGAATTTTTCCTATAAAGCAGGCATCTCCCATACAAAATGTATGGGAGATGCCTTGACAGCTGTACGAGGAGAAATTATAATATTTTCTGAAGAATTCGGGAGGGCGGAAGGCATGAAACTGTGCGCGGATATTCTCTATTGGCGTCTGAAAGAAAAGCTGACAACGGTCACCCAGCGGGGCAAAGGGGGCAGCGCGCTTACCCTGAACCGGCCGGAATTCTATCTGGATCGGTCTCAGTCCTTTGAGAAGAACCGGGTGTACGTATGCTCTGCCGATCATCTGCCCCAAAGTCCGAAGCTGGGGGAAAATGTGTGCCTGATCTGTCTGGGGCAGCACTGGAACCTCAGCGCCTATTATGACCGGTGCAGCGTCATTCTGGTGGAGGGAAACTGGGATATTTTCCGGGTGTTCAATCTGGTGCAGGAAATTTTCAACCGGTACGACAGCTGGGAAGATCAGCTCTGGACGATCCTGCGCCACGGCGGGAATCTCCCACAGATGCTGGAGGCCAGCAGGGGAATTTTTGAAAATCCCATGCTGCTGATTGGTTCCGATTTCCGGTATCTTGGCGTTACGGAGGAAGATTATCTGCGAAACAAGCTGGGATTGCAGCTGGATACCCAGTCCTTCGACGTGGAAAAAATGGCGACCTTCCTGTCCCTGCATGATATGTCCACCCACGTCCGGGAGCCGCTTCTTTTGGATTTGCAAGGCAAGCGCACCCTTTCCGTCAATATTTTCGATCAGGAGGAATATCTGGGCTGCCTGACCGTCTTTGAAGGCTCCCGGGAGTTCCGGGACTCGGATAAAACGCTGGCGGTCTTCTTTTCCAAGCTTCTGCGGCAGGCGGTTCAGCAGAATCCCGTTCTGGCCAGCACCCGCACTGCGGTACGCCGGGCGCTGCGCAGTGTCATTTCCGGGCAGAGCATTGATTTTGAGTACCGCCGCGCCCTGAGCGTGGAAAGCGGGAAGCACGATTGGGTCTGCGTGAAGCTGATCCCCAAGTCCGGCAGCACCTATCTTCCGGGGGCGTATCTCTCCGCCGCGCTGGAGGAACGGCATCCCGGAGCCATTGCCTTTGAGTTTGTGGATTCCGTCGCCGCGTTTCTTTCCATCGATCAGGCGAAAGCGGAAACGCTGGATTCTCTGCTTCCGGTGCTGGAAAAGCTGGGGGTCGTCTGCGGCGTTTCTTCGCCCTTTACCAACCTGTACGACGCAAATCACGCATGGTTTCAGGCTTCCGCCGCCCTGCAAAACGGGCTTTCTCAGGGCGGCACCATATTCCGTTTTCAGGACTATCTGCTTCCCCAGCTTCTCAGCGGCGCTCTGGCAGGCAGGCCGACATGGGTGTACTACACGGAGGGGCTGAAACGGCTGAAGGAGCATGACGACAATTCTCAGGTGTCGTATCTGCATACCCTGCGGGTGTATCTGGACAATAACCTCTCCGTTACGAAAACCGCGTCGGCGCTTTTCCTGCATCGCTCCACCTTACTTGATAGGTTGGCGCATATCACCGCCATGCTGGGCAGCGACCTGAAAGACCCGGATTACTGCCTGACATTGGGAATTATTCTCAGGGCGGAATTGGAGCAGAAGCGGACGGAACAGGGCGCGCCGGCGTGAATCACGCTTGAATGTGTTGACACCATGGGAAAGAAAGGGTAGAATGGTAGCACGCTTTCCAAAACGCACTTTGTGAGGAACGAATATGAATGCACCGGTTGACGTGACAAATATCCGAATCGAAACCGACCGCCTTATCCTGCGCGCTTGGCGGGAGACGGATTTGGCGGACATTTATGAATATGCCAGCGTGGAGGGTGTCGGGGAGATGGCCGGGTGGAATCACCACCAGTCTATGGAAGAATCCCGGCGGATACTTGACTTTTTTATCAGCGGAAAGAAGACCTTTGCGCTGGAGCTGAAGGAAAACGGAAAAGTGATCGGTTCTCTGGGCTTGGAACCCCGGGACGAGGACGCGGGGCTGCCGGAAGAATTACAGGGGCGCGAGATCGGCTACGTCCTAAGCAGGGATTACTGGGGCAGGGGACTGATGCCGGAGGCGGTGAAGGCCGTGATCGACTACTGCTTCCAAGAGCTGTCTTTCGACTATCTGACCTGCGGCCATTTTGACAGAAATGACCGCTCCCGCCGGGTGGTGGAAAAGAGCGGCTTCCGGTTCCTGAAAAATGTGGTCACGCCCACCGCACGGGGTGTTGACGAGCCGGGGAAGATGTACGTCCTGTACAACCCGATGAAACCTATCGACAAGGAGAAACAGCCATGTTTGAACTGAAAAAAACCGAGGGCAAAGCCCGCCGGGGAGAATTCACCTGTGCCCACGGCACCGTCCAGACACCGGTGTTCATGAACGTCGGCACGCAGGGCGCGATTAAAGGCGCGCTGAGCGCCAAGGATTTGAAAGACATCGGGTGTCAGGTGGAGCTGTCCAATACCTACCATCTGCATCTGCGTCCCACGGACACGGTGGTGCGCCAGATGGGGGGACTGCATAAGTTCATGACTTGGGACGGCCCCATTCTGACGGATTCCGGCGGATTTCAGGTGTTCAGTCTGGCTTCCCTGCGGAAAATCAAGGAGGAGGGCGTGTATTTTGCCTCCCACATCGACGGCCACAAGATTTTCATGGGGCCGGAGGAGAGTATGCAGATCCAGTCCAATCTGGGCAGCGACATGTGCATGGCCTTTGACGAGTGCATTGAAAACCCCTCGCCCCGGGACTATGTTCAGAAAAGCGTGGACAGAACCTACCGCTGGCTGGTGCGCTGCAAGGCAGAAAATGCCCGTCTGAACGCCCTGCCGGACACGGTGAACCCCCAGCAGATGCTCTGGGGCATCAATCAGGGCGGCACGTATACGGACATCCGGGTGAATCACATGAAACGCATTGCCGAGCTTGACCTCCCCGGCTACGCCATCGGCGGCCTTGCGGTAGGGGAGACCACGCAGGAGATGTACGACATCATCGAGGCCGTGGAGGAGCACATGCCGGTGGACAAGACCCGCTACCTCATGGGCGTGGGGACGCCCAGCAACATCATCGAGGCGGTCGCCCGGGGCGTGGATTTCTTTGACTGCGTTATGCCGGCGCGGAATGCCCGCCATGCCCGGCTGTTCACATGGGAGGGCGCGATCAACCTGAAAAACGCCAAGTATATCACCGACGACAGCCCCATCGACCCCCACTGCGACTGCCCGGTCTGCCGCCGCTATTCCCGCGCCTATATCCGCCATCTGTTCGTTGCGGAGGAAATGCTGGCCATGCGCCTTTCCGTTATGCACAACCTGTATTTTTACAACAAGCTGATGGAAAAAATCCGTCAGGCGCTGGACGAGGGACGTTTTGAAGACTTCCGCCGGGAGTATTCGGAGAAGCTGGCCAGAAGAATATAAAAATATTAAGAACCACTTAAAAGCCCCCTTGCAATTTACGCAATTAATGGTATAATGAACAGGAAATAACACAAAAGGAGTTTTCCCAATGAATATTTTGACTGGAACCACCTCTGCCGGTATGGGCAGCACCGTCATCATGCTGGTGCTGATGATCGCGATTTTCTACTTCATGCTGATCCGTCCTGAGAACAAGCGGAAAAAAGAGGCCGAGCAGATGCGCGGCGCCGTGAAGAAGGGCGATAAGATCGTCACCATCGGCGGTATCGTGGGCGTTGTTGTGGACGTGAAGGAAAGCCGCATCGTCGTCGAGACCAGCGCCGATCAGGTACGTATCGAGCTGGAGAAGTGGGCGATTTCCTCCAACGAGACCGCTACGGAGGCCGCCAAGGCGGAGGCCAAGAAGGCGCAGGAAGCCAAGGCAAAGGCCAAGGCCGCAAAGAAAGCCGACAAGGCGAAGAAGGACTGATTGCTGGTCGTTCCAAAGTCTTTGAGAAGTTGAAAATCCGCCCAATGCCATTGGCATCGGGCGGATTTTATATGCCCAATAGTACAAAAACAGCTCATGGAGCGTATCGGTACAACCCCTTTACATAGTATCTTGGAACGGAAACGGCTCCGGGAATTCTCCCGGAGCCGTTCTTTCGTATTTACGGAATCTGAACGCCGAAAGCCTGCATTTCCCGGCGAAGCTCGTCCGCGTCGCCGTGGAAGACGATGCCCGGCATACCGGTGCGTTCCGCGCCTTCGATATTCTGGGTGGCGTCGTCGATAAACAGACATTCCTGGGGGACAAGCTGGAACGTTTTGTACAGCAGACGGTAAATCTCTGCTTCCGGTTTGACCAGCTTGACATCGGCAGAAATGAGCGTCCCGTCAAAATACTGACTGCCGGGAACCCGCGGCCAGTATTCGTGCTGGCGGTAGCTGGCGTTGGACAGCAGATATACGCCGTATCCCGCCTTTTTCAGGTCGCTTACCAGCTGCTCCATACCAGCGATAGGGAGGATGGGACGATCCCACCGGTCAACCAGCAGGTGCGCCGTCTCATGGAGCCGCTGGGGAAGACGGCGGCACATGCTCTCGGCTGCTTCGGCCTCGGTCATGGAGCCGCGATCCATCTTCGCCCATTCCAGCGAGAGGTAGACGTTGTTCAGCAGCAGCTTTCTGTCCGCGCCCTGAACGCCCACGGCGTCCAGAAAATAGTCCCGGTCAAAGCGCAGCAGAACGTTGCCCATGTCGAAAATAACGTTTTTGATCATCAGACGATCTTAACCTTGCCCTTGGTAGCCCGGAACACGATGACCAGCGAAACGATGGTCGTCAGGGTCAGAATGGTGGCCAGGGCTGCGGCGGTGCCGTCGCTCATGCGGACGACTTCCTGATAAATGGCAACGGCGATGGTGGATGTCTTGCCGGAATAGAGCATGATGGAGCTGCTCAGCTCGTTGATGCAGGTGATCCAGCTGAGGACCGCGCCGGACATAATGCCGGGCAGCATCATCCGCGCCGTGACCGTGAAGAAGGTCTTCATAGGCGATACGCCCAGATTGATGGACGCTTCCTCAACGAACGGGTCCATCTGATACAGGAACGCACTGCCCGACCGGACGGTGTAGGGGAGCTTCCGGATGACGTAGGAGATAATCATGATGGCGGCAGTGCCGACCAGAATCAGAGGCTTGCGGTTGAACGCCACGATCAGGCCGATACCCAGAACGGAACCGGGGATGACGTAGGGGAACATGATCAGCGTGTCGATCAGGCTGGCGATCTTGCCCTTCTTCCGGACGAGAACATAGGACACCAGAATGCCAATGAAGATGATGAACACGATGGCCACGATGGAGAACACATAGGTATTGCGGATGTTCCGGCCAAGGCGGGACATGATGGTGCGGTAGTTGTTCAGGTTGACGCCCTTGATGACGCCGGAGAAGCTCCGCTCGATGAAGGACTGGCACACCACAACGATCTGAGGCAGGAATGCAAGACACACCACAATGTAGATGGGCAGGGAAGCGAGGAAGCGCTTGAACCCGTGGAGCTTGGTCTCCTGAGGGGGACGCAGAGAACTCATGGTGTAATTCCGCTTGTCCACCACCAGTTTCTGGAAGCTCAGCATGACCAGCGAGCAGAACACGATGATGACGGACAGCGCCGAAGCCATATAGGGGTCGGTGGCACTTTCGGACATGTATTCGTTATACACGAGAACCGGCAGCACGGTATAGCCCTCACCCAACAGCATGGGGGTGCCGAAGTCAGCCAGACAGGTCATGAACACCATGATGCAGCCTGCCAGAATGGAGGGCAGGATAACGGGCAGCGTCACCGTCCAGATGCGCCGGATTTTGTTCATGCCCAGATTCTCGGAGGCTTCCTCCAAGGAACTGTCGATGCTGTTCATGGCGCCGGAGGTGTACAGGTAGATGTAGGGGAACAGGTGCAGGGTAAACACGAAGATAATACCGCCGCGACCATAAATTGTAGGCGCGGTCATGCCGATCTGCGCCAGCGCCCGTGCTACCAGACCGTTACGGCCCAGCAGGATGATCCAGGAATAAGCGCCGATGAAGGGAGGGCTCATCAGGCTCATGATGATGAAGATGTGAAGGATCTTCTTGCCCGGAATGTTGTAGCGGGTGATCAGATAAGCGACGGGAACGCCCACCAGTGTCGTGGTAAGTACCGTGGAGAAGCACACGACCATGGAGCGAAGCAGCGTCTGATAATAGTAGGGCTTGTTGAAGAAACGCTTGAAGTTATACAGCGTGATGCCCTCTACCTTGCTGGAAAACACGCTCTTCGTGATGATGGTGTAGAAGGGGTAGACAATGAACAGGCACATTGCCAGAATCACGAACAGCTTTGTGAAGAACCAGAAATCCGGTTTCCAGCGGGAATTAAGCCGTTTGTTCACAGGCTGAGCACCTCCTCGCTCTTGTCGTACAGACTGATGCGCATGGGGTCAAAGCTCAGGTGAACCTGTTCGCCGTCGCTGTGGATCTCGGTGGTGTCCTTGGTGTACTCGTTGACGATCAGGTTCTGGCCGTCGTTCAGCTGCACCTCGTACTCGATGAAATCGCCAAGGAAGGTGGAGAACAGGATGGTGCCGGGCATACCGCTCTCGGAGAAGAAAAGCTGCTCGGGACGGGCGGAAATTTTGCCGCTTCCTGTGTAGGCGCGGGAGACGGGGACGGTGATGTCCAGCTCGCCCTTGATGCTCACGGCGGCGTTTCCGGCGTTGGGGGCGTTCACCTCGCAGTCGAGGAAGTTGCTCACGCCGATGAAGCCCGCGACAAAGGGATTCTGGGGCTTGGCGTAGATGTCACGAGGGGTGCCGATCTGCATGATGTGGCCGTCCTTCATGACGGCGATCCGGTCGGAGATGGCGAGGGCTTCCTCCTGATCGTGGGTGACGTAGATGGTGGTGATGCCCAGACGCCGCTGCAGCTTCTTGATGACGGAGCGCATCTGCACTCTCAGCTTGGCGTCCAGATTACTCAGAGGCTCGTCCATCAGCAGAACACTTGGCTCGATAACAAAAGCTCTGGCCAGAGCCACACGCTGCTGCTGACCGCCGGACAGTTCGTTGGGCTTCCGGTCTGCCAGATGGGAGATCTGCACCAGTTCCAGCGCCTCGTCAACCTTGGGCTTGATCTCCTTGGCGGGCATCTTCCGCGCCTTGAGACCGTAGGCTACGTTCTCCCGGACGGTCAGGTGGGGGAAGATGGCGTAGTTCTGGAAGACCATGCCAATGTCGCGCTTGTGGGCGGGAACATCGTTGATCCGCTTTTCGCCAAAGTAAAAATCGCCGCCCTCGATGGAGTTAAAACCGGCGATCATCCGCAGAAGCGTGGTTTTGCCGCAGCCGGAGGGGCCAAGAAGGGTAAAGAATTCGCCCTCCTGAATGTCCAGCGAAACGCCGTTCAGCGCGGTGAAATCGCCGTAGCGCTTTACGGCGTTCTGAATAATGACTTGATTGCTCATGTGGTGTCCTCCCGTATGTGTAGATATGTTGCGCGCGGTTCAAAAGTATGCCGGAGCATCCGGCACAGTTTTCAGCCGCAGGCGATACACCGCAAGGAGGCACCCTGGAGGGTGCCTCCCGCAGTAAAGCATAAGTTGAGAAATTAACCTGCGACCAGATCGTTGAACTGCTCCTTGATTTCATCTCTGTGGGAAGCAGCGTAGCTGAAGTCGTAGTTGCCCACGTGGCAGTCTTCCAGAGAGCACAGACCCTTGGGGGTGATGTCGGAACGGACGGGGCGGCGGGCCCAGTCGGCGTTCTGAGCGGTCTGGCACTCGGCGCTGGTGACGAAGTCGATGAACAGCTTGGCGTTCTCCTCGTTGGGGCAGTCCTTAATCAGGGCAACACCGTCGGGAACGGCGGAGTTCTGCTCAGGATACACAAAGCCGATGTCGGGGTTGTCGGCGTACAGAACGGCGGACTTCTCGATGGTCACGCCCAGAGCGTACTCACCGGAAGCAACCAGCTTGTGGCAGTTGCCGGAGGAGTCCTGCAGCTTGCCGTCCAGGTTGGCGATGAACTTACCAACCAGATCCCAGCCTTCCTCGATGGTGGGCTGGCTGAACAGCATGGTGCACAGCTGGGTGTAGGCGGAGCCGGACTTGGAGGGAGAGCAGTAAGCGATCTTGCCCTTCAGGTTCTCGTTGCACAGGCCTTCCCAGGTGGTGGGGACGTCGGCCTCGTCCAGCATGGTCTTGTTGTAGATAAAGACCATGGGCAGGGGGGACTCACCGATCCAGTAGCCGTCGGCATCCTTGTAGGCATCGCCGATGAACTCGTCATTGGCGCAGACATAGGGCTGGAAGTAGTCGTTGTAAGCAGCCAGAGTGTCGGCTCCGCCGCCCCACAGCACGTCGCCCTGGGGATTGGCGGCCTCAGCGACGATACGCTGGCACAGCTCGCCGGTACCGGCAGCGATGACTTCCACATCGATGTTGGGGTACTTGGCCTCGAACTGGGCAACGCCCGCGTTCAGAGGATCGGCATCATGGGGAGAGTAGACGACCAGCTTGCCGGTGTAGTCCTCGGGAGCCTTCTCGGCGGGAGCGGCCTCGGTTGCCGGGGCGGCTTCGGTCTCGGTCTTGGGAGCGGCGGCGGTGGTCTCAGGAGCGGTGTCCTTACCGCAGGCGCACAGCGCGAAGACCATGCTCAGGACCAGAAGCAGTGCAAAAACCTTTTTCATCATTGTTCCTCCAGTTAAATGTATTTCAGCGGGGTCAGCGCGTTCCGCGCGGACGCCCTCCTCATAGGACGAATTGTAGCACATGTTCCGTGATTTTGCAATAAAAAAATAGTTACAATCCGGAAAAATTGAGCAAGTTGAACGTGCGCACCAAGCAAATACCGGTCATGTGGGATATTCTGCGGAAAAAATACCGGGACTTTCTGTTGAAAGTCCCGGTATTATATCATTTTTTAGCCTTCCAGACTGACGTACTTCAAAGAGACCCAGCCGTCCTTGGTGCAGCCCCAGGTGGTTTCGCCTACAGTGACCTGATAGAAGATCTTGATGACCTCGTCCGTATACAGCTTGCCGACGGAATCGTAGCCCGTGCCGGGGCCGCTGCGGATGTTCAGCTCGTCGGTGGTGACGATGCCTTCCACGGTCTTACCCACGTCGGTGCCGTCCTGATAGACATAGCCCATGGAGATCCAGCCCTTGTCGGTGCAGCCCCAGGTGGTGTCGCCGTAGGTGAACTGCTCCAGAACCTTGACCCGGTCGCCGCTGTTGTAGGAGCCGACGGATTCATAGGTGGTGCCGGGGCCGCTGCGGATGCGCAGACCGTCGGTGGTGACGATGCCCTTGGCGGACTTGGCGCCGGCGGTGCCGTCCTGATAGACGTAGTTCAGGGAGATCCAGCCCTTGGAGATGCGGCCCCAATCGCCGCTCTTTTCCAGAATCTCCACCCGGTCGCCGTATTTCAGGCTGCCGACCCGGTCGCCGTCAGTACCGGCAGAGCTGCGGATATTCAGCTCCTGGGTGTTGACGATGCCCTTGGCCACGGTGGTGGTGCTGCCGTTGCCGGCAGTGTTGTTATTGTTGCCGGTGGTGGTCGTCGTAGTGTTGCCGCCGGTGGTAGTGCCGGTGGTGTTGACGTACTCCATCTTGATCCAGCCCTTGTCGGTGCGGCCCCAGCCGTCTTTAGTCTCGAGGATAGTTACAACGTCGCCCTTGAAGTAGGAGCCGACGATCTTGCCGGAGGCGCTGGCCTCGTCACGGACGTTCAGACTGCGGGCACTGATGACGCCCTTGGTGTTGTGAGTACCGCTATTGTTGGTGGTATTGCCCGTATTGTCGGACGGTGCGGGGGTGGTGGGCTGAGAAGCATTGGGATCGGTCTCGCTGCTGGCGGAGCCGTTCTGAGAAGAATACATCTTCACATAGTCCATGCAGATCCAGCCGCTGACAGGGGTGCTGATCATGCCCCATGTGATGTCGGCGATGGTTTCCTGACGCAGGATCTCCACCACGGTGCCGGCGTCCAGTGTGCCGGTGACGTTGGCGTCCTTGCTGGGGATGACGCGGACACTGATCTGGTTGGTGACGGTGCCCATATTCTCGTTATACACGATGGGTTCCGTCGTGGTGGGGGGGACCGTCTCCTGCGTGGGAGTGGAGGTGTCCGACATATTCAGATTGAGGGAGGGGGTCGTGTTCGGCTCGGTCTCGGAGTTGTTTTTCTTACAGCCGGAGAACATACCGACTACCATAAGTACGATCAGAATCAGGCTCAAACCTTTTTTAAGCCTGCAAGCGTTGGAGAAATTCATGGCGTAACCTCACTTTCGTCTCATTTCTCTAACATATTATAGCGAGAAAGGGGGGAAGTGTCAATAGGATAAGAATTTCTTAATGTAATTTCCAGTGGTTTCCACGGTTTTGGGCGGTTTGGCGGGGAAAACTGACCCGTCAAATTTCCTGCCAAGGCTTGACAATCGTGCCTGTTCAATGGTAAAATACACGGGAATTCAATATCGCGATGAACGGAAAGAGTACCGTGCTTCGCACCCAAAGAGAGTCCGGGTCGGCGGCTGAAAGCCCGGGCGGTGTCGTGCGCGGGAAAGTGCGTCCGGGAGCGAAAGCGTCAGCAAAAAAGTGATAAATGAGAGTGGAACCGCGAGCTTTGCCCGCCTCTTGTATGCAGTTACAAGGGGCGTTTTCTTTTTGCAACGGTATAAAACAAATCAGTACGCGCTACATTATAATAAATGGAGGAAAGAAACATGTATCTGTACAATTCCCTGACTCATAAAAAGGAGCTGTTCGTTCCCAACGACCCTGATCTGGTGAAAATGTACACCTGCGGCCCCACGGTGTACCATTACGCCCACATCGGCAACCTGCGCACCTACATTATGGAAGATGTGCTGGAAAAGTCCCTGCGGTATCTGGGCTATAACGTCAAGCGGGTCATGAACATCACTGACGTCGGCCATCTGGCTTCCGACGCCGACACCGGCGAGGACAAGATGCTCAAGGGCGCCCGGCGGGAGCACAAGACCGTCATGGAGATCGCGAAATACTACACCGACGCCTTTTTTGCCGACTGCGACAAGCTGAACATCAAGCGTCCCGACGTGGTGGAGCCTGCGACCAACTGCATCAGCGAGTATATCCACATGGTGCAGACCTTGCTGGACAAAGGCTGTGCCTATCTCGCCGGGGGCAACGTGTACTTTGACACCTCCACTTTGAAGCAGTATTACGTCTTCAACGACCATGACGAGGAAGATCTCGCGGTAGGCGTCCGGGAGGGCGTGGAAGAGGACACCAATAAGAAAAACAAGAACGACTTCGTTCTCTGGTTCACCAAGAGCAAGTTCGAGGATCAGGCGCTGAAATGGGACTCTCCGTGGGGCGTGGGCTATCCCGGCTGGCATATCGAATGCTCCTGCATCTCCATCAAGCATCTGGGGGAGTATCTGGATATCCACGCCGGCGGCATCGACAACGCCTTCCCTCACCACACCAATGAGATCGCCCAGTCTGAAAGCTATCTGGGTCACAAGTGGTGCAATTACTGGTTCCATGTCCACCATCTGAATACGAACAACGGTAAAATGAGCAAATCAAAAGGGGAATTTCTCACCGTGAGCCTGCTGGAGCAGAAGGGCTACGACCCCATGGCCTACCGGCTGTTCTGCCTGCAGAGCCATTACCGCCGGAATCTGGTATTCAGCTGGGAAAATCTGGATAACGCCGTCGCGGCCTACGACAAGCTGATTGCCAAGATCGCCGCCCTCAAGGATGACGGCGAGGTGGATGCCGACGTGTTCAACAAGCTGAAGGAACGCTTTGTGGGCGCGCTGAACGGCGACCTGAACACCTCCGTAGCCGTCACCGCCCTGTACGATGTGCTGAAGGCCAAATGCAATGACGCCACCAAGCTGGCGGCCATTGCCGACTTCGATCAGGTGCTGTCCCTGAATCTGCTGTCCGCCGCCAAGACGCTGCGGGAGAAGCAGACGCAGGAGGAGCAGGCATCCGCCGACCCGGAGATCGACGCGCTGGTCGCCGCCAGAACCGAAGCGAAGAAAGCGAAGAACTTCGCTGAGGCGGACCGCATCCGGGACGAGCTGAAAGCCCGGGGCATTGAGATCATCGACACGCCTCAGGGCGCGAAGTGGAGAAAAGTATGAAGCTGCTGATTCTGGACGGCAACAGTGTCATTAACCGCGCCTATTTCGGCGTCAAGCCCCTGACCACACGGGACGGGCTGTACACCCACGCCATTTACGGATTCCTCAACATTCTGGAACGGATGGAGAAGGAGGAGCAGCCCGAGGCGGTGTGCGTTGCCTTTGACCTCCACGGCCCCACCTTCCGGCATCTGAAATACGACGGCTACAAGGCCACCCGCCATGCCATGCCCGAGGAGCTGGCGCAGCAGATGCCCATTATGAAGGACGTTCTGCGGGCGATGAATATTCCCATCTATGAGTGTCAGGGCTGGGAGGCCGATGACGTCATCGGCACCGTGGGCAAAATCTGCTCTCAGCAGGACTGGGAGTGTGTCATCGTCACCGGCGACCGGGATTCCCTGCAGCTGATCGACGGAAATGTCCACGTCAAGCTGGTGATCTCCAAGCCGGGGCAGACCACGACGACGCTGTTTGATGAAGAAAAATTCCGGGAGGAATACGGCTTTGAGCCGAAAAAGCTCATCGACCTGAAAGCCCTCATGGGGGATTCCTCCGACAATATTCCGGGCGTGGCCGGCGTCGGCCCCAAGACCGCAAAGGAGCTGCTGGCGAAATTCGGCAGTCTGGACGGGGTGTACGCCCATCTGGACGACCCCTCCATCCGCCCCAAGCTCCGGGAAAAGCTGGAAGCGGGGAAGGAGAACGCCTATCTTTCCTTCGACCTTGCCACCATCCGCCCGGAAGCGCCCATCGATTTTGCGCCGAAGGATGCCATTGTTCAGCCCTATAACCGGCTGGAGCTGTATCAGCTGTTCCAGAAACTGGAATTTGTGCGGCTGATCGACAAATACGGCCTGCGGGGCGCGGCGGCGGACGCCCCCAAACCGGAGCAGAAGGTGCAGTCCATCCCCCGGCGGGAGGAAATGCCCGCCGATGTGGACAGCTGCGCCGTTTACCTTGCGGGGGACGGCAGTGTGGGTCTTGCATGGGCGGAGGGCGTCTGCGCCATGACCCCCATGGAAGCCCAGATGGGGCAGCTGTCCCTTGCCGGGAAGCAGCTGATTTTCCACGACAGCAAAACCGCCATGCACCGGCTGGACGAGCTGGGGATACAGGCGGGGGAATGCGTCTTTGACACGGCGCTGGCGGCCTATGACCTGAACCCCTCGTCTTCCGACTATACCGTCTCCAAGCTTGCGACCAACTATCTGGGGCTGAGCGTGGAGGACGCCGACGCGGCGGCCTGTGCCGAAGCTCTGTGGCACCTGCGCCCGGTGCTTTCCGGGGAGCTGGAAAAGAACGGCATGGAAAGGCTTTACCGGGAGATTGAGTTTCCCCTGTGCCGGGTGCTTTACCGCATGGAAAACCGGGGCATCTGCATCGACCGGGAGCAGTTACGGCAGTTCGGCGACATGCTTTCCCGGCGGATTTCCGATTGCGAGACCCTGATTTTCTCCTATTCCGGCGGGGAATTCAACATCAATTCCACCCGTCAGCTGGGAGAGCTGCTGTTTGAAAAATTGGGGCTTCCCCCGGTGAAAAAGACGAAAACCGGCTATTCCACCAATGCGGAAGTTCTGGAAAAGCTGAAAAACAAGCATCCCATCATCCCGGCCATCATGGATTACCGGATGCTGACCAAGCTGAAATCCACCTACGCCGACGGCCTGATGAAGGAAATCCGGGAGGACGGGCGGATTCACACCACCTTCCAGAATCTGGTAACGGCGACGGGGCGGCTGTCCTCTACGGAACCCAATCTCCAGAATATCCCAGTCCGCACGGATCTGGGCGCGGAGATACGGAAAATGTTCATTCCCAAGCCCGGCTGCGTGCTGGTGGACGCGGACTACAGCCAGATCGAGCTGCGGGTGCTGGCGCATATTGCCGGTGACGACGCCATGCGCAAAGCTTTCTGCGACCACGTGGATATCCACACGGCTACGGCCGCCCAGGTGTTCGGCGTGCCGGTGGAAGAGGTCACCCCCTTGCAGCGCCGCCATGCCAAGGCTGTCAATTTCGGCATTGTCTATGGCATTTCCGAGTTCTCTCTGGCGGAGGATATCGGGGTTTCCCGCTATGAAGCCAGGGCGTATATCGACAATTATCTGAACAACTACCGGGGCGTGAAGGAATACATGCACAAGGTGGTGGCGGATGCCCGGGAAATCGGCTACACCGAGACGCTGTACGGCCGCCGCCGGTATATTCCGGAGCTGAAAAGCAGCAATTTCAACGTCCGCAGCGGGGCGGAGCGCATTGCGCTGAACACGCCCATTCAGGGAACGGCGGCGGATTTGATCAAGCTGGCCATGATTCGGGTAGAAAACGCCCTGAACGAAAAATACCCCGACGCACAGCTGCTTTTGCAAGTTCACGACGAGCTGATCGTGGAATGCCCGGAGGGCATTGCCCAAGAGGTCGCGGCGCTGGTCAGCCGGGAGATGGAAAACGTGGCGTCTCTCAGTGTGCCGCTGACGGCGGAAGCAAAATTCGGAAAGAGCTGGTACGAGGCAAAATGAGAATTGCGCACATGACGGCGGAGCATGTCCCTCAGGTCGCGGCACTGGAAAAAGTTTGCTTTTCCGACCCGTGGAGCGAAAAAAGCGTCGCTTCTGAGCTGGAAAATCCCCTTTCCTGCTGGCTTGTGGCGCTGGACGGCGAGACGGTGGCGGGCTACGTCGGCTCCCAGACGGTGATGGACGAGACGGATATGATGAATATTGCTGTCCACCCGGACTTCCGGCGGCAGGGCGTTGCCCGGGCGCTGATTCTGGCGCTGACGGAGGAACTGAAAAACCGGGGAAGCCGCTGCCTGACCTTGGAGGTTCGCGCATCCAATGACCCTGCCCGCGCCCTTTATGAATCGCTGGGCTTTGCCCATGTGGGAACCCGCCGGAACTACTACCAAAATCCCAAAGAAGACGCTCTCATTCTGAGAAAGGAGTGGGAAATTTGAACATTTTAGCTGTGGAGTCCTCCTGTGACGAGACCGCCGTGGCCATTGTCCGGGATGGTCGGGAGGTCCTGACGGACTGCATCGCGTCTCAGGTCGATCTGCACCGCATTTATGGTGGCGTGGTGCCGGAGATCGCGTCCCGGAAGCACATTGAAGCCATCTACGGTCTGGCAGATCAGGCGCTGGCGCGGACGGGTCTATTAAGAAGCGACATCGACGCCGTGGCCGTGACCTATGCCCCCGGTCTGATCGGCGCGGTGCTGGTGGGCGTGAACTTCGCCAAGGCGGCGGCGCTGGCACTGGGGAAACCCCTGATTCCGGTTCACCACATCCGGGGACATATCGCCGCCAATTACATCGCCTATCCTGAGCTGGAGCCGCCGTTCCTGTGTCTGGTGGTGTCCGGCGGCCACACGATGATCGTGGAGGTCAAAGACTACACGGACATGAACATCCTCGGCACGACCCTGGACGACGCGGCGGGAGAATCCTTCGACAAGGTCGCCCGGGTGCTGGGGATGCCCTATCCCGGCGGCGCGGCGCTGGACAGGGCCGCAAGGCAGGGGGACGAGACAAAATACGTCCTTCCCCGCAGCAAACCCGGGGAAAATCCCTACAATATGAGCTTTTCCGGGCTGAAAACCGCAGCTTTGAACCTGATCCACCATGCCGAACAGGTGGGGGAAGAGCTGGATATTCCCAGCCTTTGCGCCGCCTTTTCCGCGGCGGTGTCCGACACGCTGGTACCCCGGGCGGTGATGGCACTGGAACAGACCGGCTATCGGAAAATTGCCGTGGCCGGGGGCGTTGCCGCAAATTCCCGCATCCGCGCGGACATCCTCGCGGCTGCGGAAAAGCTGGGGGCGGAGGTCTATCTGCCGCCGCTTCACCTGTGCGGGGACAACGGCGCCATGATCGGCGCTCAGGCGTATTACGAGTACAAAGCGGGGCATGTGGCCGACATGAGCCTGAATGCCTACGCCACCAAGTCCATTCTGGGGGAAGCACTATAGAATGTGGGGGAGACGGGAAGTCTCCCCCTTTTGCATGAATATTGGCGAATATACGATGAATGTAAACTAAACTGTAACTAAAGATTACAAAAACATTACATTTTTCGGAGCATAATGGATTTTGCCGGGTGTTATGTAGATTGCCTGTGGATAAAATTGTGGAAACTGTGTATAACGGTGTGAATAAACCCGGCTTATCCACCGCCGGAACGGAGAATATTGGTTGACAAAGGAAAACCGGCGTGTTATGATATGCTCACAATTGTGAGAAAGGAGGAAGTGAATATGTTGAAGAACGGCTGGAACGTTTATGGCAGAAGACTTGCTCCGGAGGGAACCGTGCGGTAGGAATACCGGCACGGGCGATTTGTGCGGCGCAGGCTTCGGCCTGGGCCGTTTTTCTATGCAAATGCATAGAAAAATAAGAAATGTGCCATTTCCTCGCCCCTACGGGGCAACCGGAAATGATGCACAAAAACTTCATGCATCAGCATTTGCGCATTTTCACGGTGCAGCGCACATGCATGAAGTTTTATTGCTTGAGGTAGAAAAATGAAAGAAATGCTGCATTATCTGAAGCCCTACTGGAGGGGGCTGCTCACCGCGACCATTGCGGTGGCGATATCCACGGTCTGCGACCTGCTGCTGCCCGCCATCATGAGCGAAATTCTCAACAAGGGCGTTTATCGGGCGGATTTTGCCTACATCGTCAGATGCTGCGCCATCATGGCGGCGGTGGCGCTGGTGGGGCTGGGAACGGTGCTCTTGGGATCGAAAATTTCCAACGACGTGGTGGCGTCTTTCTGCGCCGACCTCCGCGCCGCCGTGTTCCGCAAGGTCAACCAGATGAGCTTTGAGGAATTCGGCGAGCTGGGGACGGCGGCGCTCGTGACCCGCTGTTCCCACGATGTGGAGACGGTGAGCTGGATCGCGGCGGAGCTGTCCGGCACTGTCATCATGATCCCGGTGCTGTTTTTTGGCGGTGTGGTGCTGTCCCTGCGGAAGGACGTGGCGCTGTCGCTGACCATGCTGGCCTTTGTTCCTGTGATTCTGGCAATCGTTATCTTCATCGGAAAGAAGATCGACGGCATCTGGGAAGTGTCCGACAAGTTTGTAGACCGGCAGAATGAGATCATGCGGGAGCGTCTGCGGGGCATCCGGGTCATCCGGGCGTTCAACTCCGAGAAGCGGGAGCATGAGCGGGTGTCCGAAGCTACCCGTATCATGGTGAACAGCTTCATCCGGGGCAATGTGGCCATGGGCGCCATTTCCCCGCTGGCGACCTTCCTGCTGAACGTGGCGGCGGTGCTGATCGTGTATCTGGGCGGCTGGCGGATGGAGACATCCACCGGTCTGACCGGCGGCGACATTTTTGCCATCGTCCAGTATGTGTCTCTGGTCTCTGCGGGCGTTGTCACCGGTGCGTTTGCCATTATCAGCTTTCCCCAGGCCGAAGTGGCGGCAAAGCGCATCGGGCAGGTGCTTCATGCCAAGGGCATGGCCGACCCCATCGAGCGGCAGGACATCACCCTGTCCGGGGATATCGACTTTGACCATGTGACCTTCCGCTACGAGGGCGCGGCGGAGGCCGCCCTGAAAGACATCACCCTTTCCGTGAAAAAGGGACAGCGGGCGGCGATCATCGGCGGCACCGGTTCGGGAAAAAGCACGCTGGTGCAGCTCCTGTTGGGCTTTCGTATGCCCACCTCCGGGGAGGTTCGCATGGACGGAATGCCGACTCAGACCCTCAGCCGCCGCACCATGCGGGACAACATCAGCTGCGTGCTGCAAAACGCGACCATCTATTCCGGCACCATCCGGGACAATGTGCGCATGGGCAGGCTGGAAGCGGGGGACGTGGAGATCCGGGAAGCGCTGGAGATCGCGCAGGCCGGAGAATTCGTGAACGGCTTCTCGGATGGTATCGACCACATGATCCGCCAGTCGGGCAAGAACCTGTCCGGCGGACAGAAACAGCGGCTGAGCATTGCCCGTGCGCTGCTGAAAAATGCGCCCATCTACATTTTTGACGACAGCTTTTCCGCGCTGGACTTCCTGACGGAAGCGAAGCTCCGCGCCACCCTGAACCGGAATCTTGCAGGGAAGACCCAGCTGATCATCACCCAGCGGGTGACCTCCGCCATGCACTGCGATGTGATTTTCGTCATGGACGGCGGCGCGCTGGTGGACAGCGGCACCCACGCCCAGCTGTTGGAACGGTGCGGGGTGTACCGGGAAATCTATGCGTCCCAGACGGGAGGGAACCTGAATGCGTGAAAAGAATGAACTGCTGGACGAGACCACATGGCGGATCATCCGGGAGGCGAAGGGCATTGCCGGATGGGTCGCGGTCAGCGCGGTGCTGGGAATTCTCGCGGTGCTGTGCTCCATTGCCGCGCCGGAAATTCTGGGAAACCTGATACAAAAGCTCTATGATTTTGGCCTGAGCGACCGGCAGACGCCCATCCGGGACAGCCTTGTCAGCGGGCTTCTTCTGCTGACAGCGGTGTACGCGGCGCAGGGCGTGTTCCGCTATCTGAATATGCAGCTGATGAACCGGACGGTGAGCCGTCACTTTACCTGTGACCTGCGAATTGCCATTTCCGACAAAATCCGGCGTCTTCCGGTGAAATACGTCGATCAGACCCCGGTGGGTGACGTACTGAACCGCATGATCGACGATGTGAGCGCCATGGGTAACTATATCCATCAGGTGTTTGACGTGATGGTGGAGGGCGTTTTCCAGATCACCATGATCGCCGTCGCCATGTTTCTGAAAAACTGGGTGCTGGCCTGCCTTGTCATCGTGCTGACCCCGATCTCCCTGTGGATCTCCTCGAAAATCGCGGGCGCCAGCGGGAAATACTACGACGAGTGGTTCAAAAAATCCGGAGAGCTGACGGAGATCGTGGAGGAGAGCTTCACCAACTTCGCCACGGCCAAAGCCTACAATCTGGAAGAATACACGGTGCAGAAGCACGCCGTCGTCAACGAGCAGCTGCGCAAGGCCGTGTCCAAGGCCAACTTTACCGGCTCTATCGTGCAGCCGCTAATCAAATTCGCCAACGCCATGGCCTATATCTGCATCAACCTCATTGGCGGATGGCTGATCGTGCGCCGGGGCGTGGGCGTGGGGACTGTGGTGACCATTGTGCTGTTTGCCCGGCAGTTTGCGTCTCCTTTGGAGCAGATCGCCTCGGGGTTTGCGAACCTGACCCATGTCAAAGCCTCCGCCAAGCGGGTGTTCCGGATAATGGACATGGAGGAAGAGGAGCAGCCGGAGGGAACGCTTCCGGAACCCTGCCGGGGCGAGGTCGTCTTTGACAAGGCCGCTTTCTCCTACACCAAGGACGAGCCGCTGATCGAGAACCTGAACCTCAGCGTCCATCCCGGCCAGCGGGTGGCCATCGTCGGCCCTACCGGCGCGGGAAAGACCACCATCGTCAATCTGCTGATGCGGTTCTACGACGTGGACAGCGGGAAAATCCTGCTGGACGGGCAGGATATCAAGTCCCTATCCCGGGACGAGGTGCGCCGGAATTTCGGCATGGTTTTGCAGGATACATGGCTGTTCCGGGGTACCATCGCCCAGAATGTGGCCTACGGCAAGCCGGACGCCACCCGGGAGGAAATTGAGCTTGCCTGCCGGGAAGCATACTGCGACCACTTTATCCGCACCATGCCCGACGGCTACGATACCCTGATCAGCGAGGACACCACCAACCTTTCAGGCGGGCAGAAGCAGCTGCTGACCATCGCCCGTGCGCTGCTGGCAAGTCGTCCGCTGCTGATTCTGGACGAGGCCACCTCCAACGTGGACACCCGGACGGAAATACTGGTGCAGAAGGCCATGGACAAGCTGATGAAGGGGAGAACCTGCTTCGTCATCGCCCACCGGCTCAGCACCATCGTGGACGCCGACCTCATTCTGGTGCTGAATCACGGCCACATTGTGGAGCAGGGGACTCACGCTCAGCTGCTGGCGAAAAAGGGCTTCTATTACGACCTCTACACCAGCCAGTACGCGGTATAAGGAGAAGAAATGCTGTATCTTGCGCGGAGCCTTTCCCGGCTGCATTTTAGCAGCCTGATGGCAGTCTATGCAGAATCCAACCGGGAAAACGGCCGGGAATTCTGGCCGGAGGAGCCGGAAATGCGTCAAATCCAGTTGGCGGAAGAAGATTTCTACCGCTATCTGAGTCAGGTGTTTTTTAGGTCACCGGGGGCGGTTTACGCCGTCTGGGAGGAAAACGGGCGGTATGTCAGCGCCCTGCGTTTGGAACCGTACCGGGACGGGCTTTTACTGGAAGCACTGGAGACTGCCCCGGAGCAGCGGCGAAAGGGGTTTGCCGCCGCGCTGATACGGGCGGTACAGTGCTTTCTTGAGGGAAAAACGAAGCTCTATTCTCATGTGGACAAGCGAAACCTGTCCTCCTTGAAAGTCCACGAAAAATGCGGCTTCCGCCGCGTCGCGGACTTTGCCGTCTGCGTGGACGGTTCGGTGAATCAGAAAATGTACACCCTGTGTTGGGACGACAAAACCTCCGTATGACTTTGGTCATACGGAGGTTTTCCGTGATGGAGCTTGCGCACTTACATATTTACCACGTTCTGGGGCTTTCCTTCCAGAAAACAGCGGATGTTTTCCACAACGCAGTCCAGAAGCCGCTGGCGGCTTTCCAGCGGCGCCCATGCCATGTGGGGCGTGATGATGCAGTTGGGTGCGGTCAGAAGGGGATTGCCCGCCGTGATGGGTTCTTCGGATACTACGTCCACAGCGGCGGCGCGGAGACGGCCGCTTTCCAGCGCGGCTTTTACCGCCGCTTCGTCCACGAGACCGCCCCGGGAGGTGTTGATGAGGATGGCGCCCGCCTTCATTTTCGCGAGGGTGTCGGCATTGATGAGCTTTGCCGTCGCCGGGGTGAGGGGACAGTGGAGGGAGACAAAATCCGACTGGGCGAGCAGGGTGTCCAGATCGACATACTTCGCCAGCGCTTCCCCGCCCGGACGGCGGGTGCGGCTGTAGGAAAGAACATTCATGCCAAAGGCGCGGGCGATGTTCGCCACGGCCTGACCGATGCGCCCGAAGCCGACAATGCCCAGCGTCTTCCCGGCCAGCTCCATCTGCGGGGTGTCCCAGAAGCAGAAGGAGCCGCAGCTTTCCCACCGACCCGCATGTACCAGCGCGTCGTGATGGCCGACCCGGTGACACAGCTCCAGCATCAGCGCGAACGTAAACTGCGCCACGGCGGCGGTACCGTAGGTGGGGACGTTGGTCACGGGAATGCCCCGGCGGGCGCAGGCGGCACAGTCCACGGTATTGTAGCCCGTCGCCTGAACGCAGATCAGACGGATGCTGGGACAGGCATCCAGCAGCCGCTCGGTGACGGGGAGCTTGTTCACCAGCACGATCTCACTATCCGCAATGCGGGCAATGGCTTCGTCCTCGGTGTCCGTGCGGTCGTAAATGGTCAGTTCGCCGAACTGGCGAAGAGGCTCGTAGCTCAAATCGCCGGGATTTAAGGCGTAACCGTCGAGAATGACGATCTTCATGGCAATTCCTCCTTGCAAAACAGGCGTATTTTTGATAGGATAGGGAAAACGCTTTTGTGGGGTGCGCGATGGAAATTCTGTATCAGGACGCTAATATTCTGGTCTGCATCAAGCCGGCGAGAGTCCTCTCCACCGACGAGCCGGGGGGACTGCCGGAGCTGGTGCGGGAAGCTCTGGGCGACCCCAAGGCCGACGTGCGCACGGTGCACCGGCTTGACCGGGTGGTCAGCGGCGTGATGGTGCTGGCGAGAAATGCCCGCGCGGCGTCGGAGCTGTCCCGACAGATTCGGGAAGACCAGTTCAGCAAAGAATATCTGGCCGTCGTCCATGGCAGACCGGAAAGTCCGGAGGGGACGCTTCGTGACCTGCTGGCGCGGGACAAGGCAAGACGGATGACCTTCGTGGCGGACGCGCCGGGGAAGGGCGTGCAGGAGGCGGCGCTTTCCTACCGTGTTCTGGAATATGCGGATGGCATGTCTCTTGTGCGTGTGCGGCTTCACACCGGGCGCACTCATCAGATCCGGGTGCAGTTTTCCAGCCGGGGAATGCCACTGGTGGGGGAGCGGAAGTACGCCGTTCTGGACGACCCCTGTGAAATTGCCCTGTGGTCGGCGAAAATCGGCTTTCATCATCCGGAAACGGGGGAGTGGGCGGAGTTCTCCAAAGAGCCGCCCGCTGTGTTCCCATGGACGGAATTTGGGAAAATTATACCATAGATTTGCGGCGCTGAAAAGAGCGGAGGAAGAAAAATGACGTTAAAGCTTGTAAAATTGGAACCAAAGTACCGGCGGCACCTGAACGATATGATGTCCCAGTGGTACGCGACGGGGGAGAAGATCGCCCCTTACGCCATTCGCCGATTGGATTACCGGGACTTTGACAACTATCTTGCCAATCTGGATGTGAAGGATGAGACGGAGGGACTTGTGCCGGACTCCACATTCTTCTGTCTGGACACGGAGCAGGATATCTTCGTGGGCGCGGTGAATATCCGCCACCGGCTGAATGACAGGCTGTTGTTGGACGGCGGCCACATCGGCGACGGTGTGCTGCCCTCCCAGCGGCGCAGGGGCGTTGCCACCCGTATGATTGCTCTGGCGCTGGAGGAATGCAAGAAGCTGGGGATCGACCGGGTGCTGATGGTCTGTGACAAGGACAACATCGGTTCTGCCAGGAGCATCCGGCGCAACGGCGGCGTCCTGGAAAACGAAGTGGAAGTGGACGGCGTGGTGGAGCAGCGCTATTGGATTGACCTGAGACGCCAGACTCACTACGATTTCTTCCAGAACCGGGAATGCGAATATTTTCCCTGCCATCAGGGCGCTGACCCGGAGACCTTCAGTTGCCTGTTCTGCTACTGCCCGCTGTACTGTCTGGGTGACAAATGCGGCGGCGCGTTCCGGTATACGGAAAGCGGCATCAAGGATTGCTCTGCCTGCTTAAGACCCCACCGCCGGGAGAACTACAATGCCATCTGCGGAAAAATGAGCGAGGTTCTGGAGCTGGTCAGACGGAAATAAAATCAGCCCTGCGGCATTTTGAAATGCCGCAGGGCTGTATTGCATCAGGAAAGGGAGAGCGCTTCCGGAGAAGCCTCTCCCTTGCGCGTTATTTCAGCAGATTGTCCGCCATTTGCGAGATCATGGCGTGGTCGTAAGTATCCTGACTGCACTCCCAGACGATCAGACCGGCAATGCCTTTCTGCTCGATGAAGTCCAGCTTGTCCTGTAGGGTCATGGGGGTCTCGTAAGAGATGTACCAGCAGTAATACGGGGACTTTTCGTCGTCGTTGTACAGATACGCACCACGGTTGAAGGCATCGTAGCCGTAATGCCAGCCGGTGCCGCCATTATCGAAGGACTCGCCCATGACAGGCTTGCCGTCCACCCACTCGGTGGGGTAGCCGCTGACGGCTTCGGCTTCCCACGCTTTCAGCATTTCCTGCGTGATCTCCACGTCAGAGGGGGCCTTGGATTCCACAGAAACGCCCACGGGGTTGCTGCCGGAGGGCGGGGTGAACATTTTCAGGTCGGTGCCGTACATGGGGCTTCCAATGCAGATCTTGCGCAGCTCCACGCCGTAGCCAAGATTCATGGCGGTGACGGCGTCCTTCGCGTGTTGCAGCTTGCTGGCGTGGCCGGTGATCTTATCCCATGTGCCCGCCATGTCATAGGTCATGATGTTCACAAAATCCATGTAGGGAGACACGAGACGCCAGTTCTGCATGGGCAGCGTCCAGCCGGTGGAGGCGGAGGCGCAGGCGGTGAGCCGCTTCACGCCGGGGCCGTAGGCGTCGTCCATGGCCTGACGGAGCTGCTGGGCAAGGGCGGCAAAGTTGGCGCTGTCCTCTTCCGGCGTACCCCAGATGGGACAGCCCTGATCTTCTTCGCTTTCAGGCAGGCGCGCGCCGTCCTTACTGCCGCCGAAGTATTCCCAGTCAATGTCGAAGCCGTCCACCCATGGGTATTCCTCCAGAATGTCCAGACAGCTCTCCACGAAGGAGGTGCGGCCCTCGGGGGTGTAGGCCATTTCGGAGAAATAGCCGCAGCGGGTCCAGCCGCCGATGGAGATCAGAATTTTGACATCCGGGTACTGCTCGGAATAATACTGATACTGGGCAAAGTGGTTCCGGGGCAGGTCGGGCGCCATCCGGCTCGGCTCGTCATTATCAAAATCCGCCTTGGGGAGGGTGGACGCCACGCGGAAGCTGGTTCGGGGTTCCCCGGACGCCGCCAGCCGGTCCCATGAGGTCTCCGTGGAGCCGTCGGCGGGTTCTACCGCCCAGAAAGCGTGGTTGATGCAGGTGACCTTATCCCATGGAATGCTGCACACCTCCGCGCCTTCCTCGGCGGTTTTGGTGTCCAGATACCAGTTGGCGAAGTAGACGATGACCTCTTTCTCCTCCGCCACCGGCGAAATGGTCTCCGCCGGCTCGGTTTCAGTGGGGACAGTCGTTTCGGAAGCGGTGGGGGCTGTGGTTTCCTGCGGGGCAGAACTGCACGCCGTCAGCAGACACAGGCAGACAAGCAGCAGAGCAAGAATCGTTCTTCGCATGGTAAAGTCCTCCTTGTATTGGCGGTACGGTAAAATACCAGATGCTGCCATTATACCATGGGGGTACTCGTTATACGATGGATTTCGGCGGCAATTCTTGTTGCTGCTTGGCGTGTAGATGACAAGAATAGTAAAATCCGCGTACCCCCGGCAAGGGGTACGCGGAAATAAACGCTTGTGATGTTATTCGACGGGAGCAGGTTCCTGAAGTTTCCCCAGTTCCTCTTCCTCCAGAACCCGGTAGGCCACCTTGCCGACCAGCGTCTTGGGCAGCTCGTCCCGGAATTCGATATCGTAGGGCATGGCGTATTTGGCCACGTACTTCCGGCAATACTCCATAATGGAACGCTTGGTTTCGTCGTTCTTTTCCACGCCGGGAACCAGCTTGACGAAGGCTTTGACCTTCTGCATCTTGTAGGAATCCGGCACGCCGATGACGCAGCTCATCTGCACGAATTCGTGGGCGTCCAGAATGTTCTCAATCTGGGCGGGGTAGACGTTGTAGCCGGAGGTGATGATCATCCGCTTGGCTCTGCCGCGGAAATACACGAAGCCCTCGCTGTCCATGGTGCCGAGGTCGCCGGTGCAGACCCAGGTCAGGCCGTCGGCGTGGTGCTGCAAGGTTTTCGCGGTTTCCTCCGGATGGTGCATGTACTCCTTCATCACCGTGGGACCGGCCAGAAGGATCTCGCCCTCCTCACCGTAGGGAAGCTCCTCCTCGGTGCCGGGCTTGACGATTTTGATGTAGGTATCGGGAAAGGGAAGACCGATGCTGCCCTCCTTGTGCATGTGGCTGGGGGTCAGGCAGCAGGCGGTGACGGTCTCGGTGGTGCCGTAGCCCTCCCGCACCTGAATGGAGGCTTTGTGGTCGTACAGGAACTTGTCCAGCTTCTTTTTCAGCTCGACGGACAGGGAATCGCCGCCGGAAAAAACGCCCTTCAGGCAGCTGAGGTCAGCGCCCTCCATATCCGGCAGACGGAGCAGCGCCTCATACAGGGTGGGAACGCCCGCGACGAAGTTGCAGCGCTGCTTGACCAGGTCTTTTGCGTAGCTCTTGGGGGTGAACCGGGGAACCAGAATGCACCGGCCGCCCTGGGTCAGCATGGTGTGGATGCACACGCCCAGACCGAAGCCGTGGAAGATGGGCATGGCGGCCAGCATCTTGTCCCCGGGACGGAACATGGGGTTGGCAGCGATGACCTGCTGCCCCAGCGCGTTAAAGTTCTTGTTGGTCAGGACGATGCCCTTGGTGGTGCCGGTGGTGCCGCCGGAGTAGAGGATGACGGCGG
>ENA-ORRN01000260-ORRN01000260.1-human-gut-metagenome-genome-assembly--contig:-NODE-260-length-43527-cov-103.456110_pt1 | contig 43527 bp, 34 predicted proteins | sample MGYA00242174_ERZ509132 | MGnify/ENA primary metagenome ERZ509132 (study PRJEB26280, sample SAMEA2338671) | human gut metagenome | biome: human gut; feature: human-associated habitat; material: faeces... | reverse complement strand
AACAACGATGTTTAAATATACACGTATGCCAAGACCCTGGTAATTCCAAGGTCGTAAATCTTCCTCGTTTTTTGATGCGGTTGCCCTGCCATTTTGTCGTTCCAAAAATCAGCCGACTACCTGATTATTAACACTTCGCGCTCCTATTTTACCGCCTGCCGACGGTCTCGTCCGATTCTTCGATTTTTATTCCTTTTCTACTCGTTAAAATTTTTGAATATTGATTTTAATTGTTAACTTTGCCACAAATCTCACGCCGATGGGAGCGGCCGCGGAGGCGGCCGCGCGGGCGGGAGGTTGTTTTACAATTAAATAGGCGTTTATTAGCGCTTGTCCTTGACTGTTCCCGAAATGTGGCAATTTCAGACACTCAGACCAAGGATGTGCGACGGTAGACGCTCACGGGTATGATATATGCCCTTGTCCGGCTGCATCTATGCGGCAGGACATTGTCTATATATACCATATCGGCGTGAGGTCTGCGTTGCTCGTTTGGTTTGAGTAAGGCGATGCCACATGCCTTGGGACAGCGGACGAGCAACGATAAGGTTCTCACGCCTGTTTTTTCATCACCGACCACCAATCTGTGCCATGCCGAGAGCCCATAGCCACCACCCCGCACCACTATGGGCAAAAATTACAAACTATGTGAGTTCACCAAGAAAGATGACGACACTGATGTCGCCACCCCGGACAACTACGCATTCTTCCACCCTCGCGAGTACGCCAGAATATTTGGCACGCCAAAGAAAAGCGCCACAGGTCAAGATATCTACGGCTATGTGAAAATCTGTGCCATCGACAAGAACGGATCTAAACAGCGTTGCATCCGCCTGAAGTATCACGGTAGGCCTATCGAGGAAAACAAAGTCGCACTGACATACCACAATAGATGCCGCCTCGGCCTTGCTGGTATGCATAAGGATGATAAGGTTATGGTTCGTGTCAAGAAATCGAATTGGTTAGCTTACTACTGGTTTAATGGCGATTCGGGCGTGTGCTGGACGTTACGATTTTCCATATCCAGTCTTATATTGTCACTCATTAGTCTTTTCAAATAAATTATCTGCTGCATCGCCAAACACTGCTGTTGACATTGAATAATTATATACATCAACTCAATAAATCATAACGTTATGAGTACTAATCAACAAAACTACAATTTAGGCAAAATCAAGAGTGCCGAATTGCGGTCGGTTTGGAAAGACGAGGCGCGAGACTTCACGCCTTGGCTGGCCAAGGACGAGAATCTCGCGCTGCTTAGCGAAGCCTTACAGTTAGACAACCTGATTGTTGTCGAAAGAGAGTCGGATGTCGGCAATTTCTCGCTGGACATCCTCGCAAAAGAAGAAAGCTCGGAACGTATCGTCGTCATCGAGAACCAGTTGGAGAACACCAATCACGACCATCTGGGCAAACTAATCACCTACGCCGCCGGCAAAGGGGCTGATACTGCCGTCTGGGTGGTCAAAAGAGCACGGAACGAACACCGCAAGGCTATCGAATGGCTCAACAATATGACCGGCGAAGGAATAGGTTTCTTCCTTGTCGAGGTGGAGCTGTGGACGATAGACGGAAGCAATCCGGCACCACATTTCAATGTGGTGGAACGTCCCAACGTGTGGGCCAAGGCCGCTAATGACCGAAACTTGAGCAAAGCCGAGCGTATGGAACTCGAGTTTTGGGAGGGATTTCGCGAGTATGCCAAAGGGCATAAGGCCTATACAGCAGAATTCACCATTCCGGGAGCTCTGCCGCAAAACTGGTACAATGTGGCCGTGGGTACTACTAAATGCCACATCCGCCTTGAAGCCAAGCCACAAAAAGGCGAGGCTACGGTCGGCATCTGCATCCCCAACAACCACGCCCTCCACCAGCGTATGCAGGCCGATGAGGACCAAATCGCACAAGCTATCGGCGTTGACAAGTCTAAGATTCTATGGACGCGCAACAAGGAGTCTCGCTTCTACATCGCCAAGGAATTCAACATGTACGACACCCAGCAGTGGCCAAGCATCTATAAATGGCTCTGCGACAACGCCGTCAAGGTCAAAAAAGCCATCAAAGGATATATCTAAGCCCAAATCGGGAACACGGACACTCGCCCGTGCTCCACTCAAAACAAACGAACAAACAATATGAAAAAATAATCAAACGCTTATGCTTGCTGCTGCTCCTGCTGACAGCAATCCTCACCGCCCACGCAGACCCCGTGGCCTCGATAAACGAGAACTTCGATGCTTCCTCCAGCATCCCCGCCGGATGGACTCAGAAGCAAGTGGCCGGCGACAAGGCATGGTATGTGCCCTCGTTCAATGGCAACAACTACGCCGCAATGACCGGCTTCAAGGGCACCGCGCCCTTCGACCAGTGGCTGCTCTCGCCCGCCATCGACATGGACAAAGTCTCCGACAAGACCCTCACCTTTGACACCCAAGTCAACGGCTACGGAGCCACCACAACCACGCTCAAAGTCTACGTCGTAACCGACCCGGCCAACCTCGCTACAGCCACCGAGCTCAAAGCCACCTTCGCCACAGCTCCGACAGCAGGAGCCGACGGCAAGACAAAATACAGCGAATGGGTAAAGAGCGGCAACGTCGATCTGGCCAAATACAAAGGCAAAGTATACATCGCCTTCCGCTACCAAGCCTCCAAGGATGCCAACTACGCCACCTGGTGCGTAGACAACGTCAAACTCAACGCGGAAAGCGGCAGCACCCCCGACCCGGATCCGACGCCCACTCCCTCCGGTGACTACAAAGGCGATTTCAACTCCTTCAACAACGGTCAAGCCCTGTCCAAACCCTACGGAACATACAAGAACTATACCGGATGGACTGCAACAAATGCCATCATCCTTGGCGGCGGAGATGACGATTCGAACCCGATATTCAAGTTCATCGGCGCTGCCGGAACACTGGCCCCCACCCTCAATGGCAAGACCTCCGCGCCGGGCAGCCTCGTATCGCCCACACTCACCGGAAGCATCAAGACCCTGACATTCAAGTACGGCTTCGCATTCCCCGAGAGCAAATGCCAATTCACCGTCAACGTCAAGGACGCCGCCGGCAACGTCATCAAGAGCGAAGTCGTAACTCTCGACAAAATCGAAAAAGCGAAAGCCTACGACTTCAGCCTCGATGTCAACTACAACGGCAACTTCACCATCGAAATCATCAACAACTGCTACTCCCAGCTCGATGCCAATAAGGACCGCGTGTCCATTTGGAATCTGACCTGGACCGGCATAAACGATAAAACATTTGTTTACAATAACATACAATTCGAAGTGTTTGAAAACAGCGACTCATGTTATGTTATCGGCGGAGGATCGCCGGAACTCGTTATCCCTGCCACCGCAATAAATCCGAAAAACAATAAGACATATAAGGTTACTGCCATCGGATCGGCTGCTTTTAAAGGAACTTCGTTGAACTCCATTACAATTCCTGAAGGCGTAACAAGTATCTGGAACGATGCTTTCAACGAATGTCAGTCTTTAACATCCGTAAAAATGCCCAAAACACTGAAATACATTGGAGTTAGAGCCTTCTATAACTGCTCCAAGCTAAATAATATTTCGCTTAGGAATACAAAGTCTTGTGGGAACGAAGCTTTTAGTGGGTGCGAAAGCCTAACAGTTATAGATTTGGAGGGTATGGCCTCGATAGGTAACAGTGCATTCTATGGCTGCGCCAGTTTAACGGACATCAATATGAAGAATATCACCTCGCTTGGTTATTCGGCATTCCGCGGCTGCACCGGACTCACTTCCCTGACCATCCCTAACTCCGTCACTTCAATCGGCGAAGGCGCTTTCTGGGACTGCTCCGGGCTCACTTCCGTGACGTTTAATGCTGAAAAATGCACCCATATGGGATCTGGTTATAATCCTGTATTTAATGGTTGTAGAAATCTTACGACATTGACTATCGGCGATAAAGTCATGGTAATTCCCAACTACGCCTTCTGCGACTGCTCCGGGCTTACGTCTGTGACCATTCCCAACTCTGTAACTTCGATCGGCAACGAAGCTTTCTGGGACTGCTCCGGGCTGACTTCTCTGACGATTGGCAACTCAGTAGCTTCTATCGACAACAGCGCTTTCTTCGACTGCTCCAAGCTGAATTCTCTGACTATACCCAACTCAGTAACTTCTATCGGCAACAGCGCTTTCGGCGGCTGCTCCGGGCTGACTTCTCTGACTATAGGCAACTCGGTTACTTCTATCGGCGGCTACGCTTTCTCCGGCTGCTCCGGGCTGACTTCAGTGGTTTTCAATGCAGAGAACTGCACAAAAATGGGCTACTACTTCTTCCCCGTGTTTGCTGAGTGCTCAAAGCTGTCAACACTAACGACCGGCGAAAAAGTCACAACTATTCCGGCGTACGCTTTCATGGGCTGTACTGCTCTTGCCAAAGCAGATATGAATAGCGTCTCAAATTTTGGGGAAGAAGCTTTCTCCGGCTGTACCGGACTGAAGTCAGTCAGCATGCTGAAAGCAAAGAGTGTGGATGCAAGCGTTTTCAAAGACTGCAACGACTATGAGACGCTCGTGCTACCGTATGAATGGGGCGCAGACTTCAAGATGACACTGAGCGGCACGACGCAGCTTAGGACGCTGTATATCGGCGAAAATACAGCATCAATCCCCAACAAGACCTTCGTCAACAATAAGTACCTCTTCGAAGTATACAGCAATGCCGCAACACCGCCAAGCATCGGCACAGCCACCTTCAGCAGCGAAACATACTCGTATGCCACGCTGTATGTTCCGCAGGGATGTGTGGACGCCTATAAGGCCGCTACCGGATGGAGCAAATTCGAGGACATCCAAGAGCTCCCATTCCAGATTGTCGTCAAGGACAAGAAAGTCTCGGTAGACCGCACCAAGTCTATACTTGTATCGGCTTCCGTCACCCCGGCATCGTCCACCTCATCGCCAGTCAAGTGGTATAGCCTCGATGACGAGATTGCCACCGTAACCACCGACGGCGTAGTGACCGGTATGGCCGAAGGCGGCGTGACCATCCTGGCATACTGTGACGGCATCACCGCGCCAATGAAAGTCATCGTCAAGAAATTAGACGGCGTGGAAGACGTCATGGCCGATGACCCGACGGAGCTGTCCGAATTCGATGTGTACAACCTGCAAGGCATCCGTGTGCGTACCAATTGCACGAAGTCGCAGCTCTCCGAGCTGTCTCACGGCATTTATATCCTTGTATCGCCGCAAGGCCGTAAAAAAGTGATAATCTGATACAACTAAAACTATCAGATATAAGATCTCTCCACCATTGTCCCCTGCACGTCACGCCCACGCACGTGCGGGGGACACTTTTTTGTAGCGAAGGAAGCCGTGGGCGGGCAGATTCGGAGGGCATTGTACAATTTAGAGCGGAATTTCGCGTTATTTAAGGGTAATAGCATATCTAAATCCACAGGACAACAATGCGTAATACGCACATACATAGAGTCATTTGGCTTATACTTGCAATCGTACTCGGCTGCGGCGTCACGATAGCGCAGGTCAGGATACACGGAAAAATTACCGACGAGAAAAACGAGGCACTCGAATTTGTCAGCGTGCACGTCCGCGGCACGGCCATAGGTGCAACTTCGGGACTTGACGGAACGTACTCGCTAACAGCCCCGGCGGCGGACACCATACGCGTGGTGTTCTCCTGCATCGGCTACCACGAGGTGACACGACGCATCATTGGCGCCAAGGGCGAGACCTCCCTCAATGTCAAGATGGAACCCGTCACCATCACACTGGAAGGCATCACCGTCACCGATTACCAAAAACAAACAGGCACAGTCCAAACTATCAATACTGACAGCTACCGACTGGCGCCCGATGTCAGCGGCGGCAGCGTTGAGAGCCTCATCTCCACTATGGCCGGCGTCACGCAAAGCAACGAGATGTCCTCGCAATATAGCGTACGCGGCGGCACCTTTGACGAGAACTCGGTGTACATCAACGGTGTTGAAATCTATCGACCGCAGCTCATTTCCTCCGGCCAGCAAGAAGGCCTCTCCATCATCAATCCCGATATGGTAGGCACCATCGGATTCTCCACAGGCGGATTCGCCGCCCAGTACGGCGACCGCATGTCTTCGGTGCTCGACATCACCTATCGCCAGCCCGAAGCCTTCGAAGGCTCGCTCAACCTCAGCCTCCAAGGCGGCGGACTCACCATAGGCACCTCGAGCAAACGCTTCAGCCAGTTGCACGGCGTTCGCTACAAGAGCAATTCATCGCTACTCAGTTCCATGGACGAGAAAGGCGAATACGACCCGCGCTTCTTCGACTACCAGACCTACATGACGCTGAAGATTAGTCCCAAATGGACCGCCTCGGTACTGGGCAATATCAGCATTAACAACTACAAATTCATACCTCACGATCGTAGCACCAATTTCGGCACCTCCACCGATGCCAAGCAATTCAAGGTCTATTTTGACGGCCAGGAGAAGGACCGCTTCGAAACGTTCTTCGGCGCCGGCAACATCACTTTCAAGCCCTCTAAGAAAGCCGAGTATACACTGCTGGCCTCCGGCTACCTCGCCAACGAGCTTGTAGCCTACGACATCTCGGGCGAATACTGGCTTGATCAAGCAGGCACCGGAGGATCGGACAGCGATGGGAGCGTAGGCGGCGAGCTGGGCATAGGTCGCTACTTCGAGCACTCGCGCAACCGCCTCAAAGCATCCGTATTCTCGCTGTCGCTGCGTGGTGCCAACGGCATCGCCGGACACAATATAGCCTACGGCATCACCTACAACCACGAAAAAATCCACGACCGCACACGCGAATGGGAACGACGTGATTCAGCCGGATACTCCCTACCCTTTGACCCCAATGCTCTTCGCGTGGTCTACAACTTGCAATCAGCCGAGGATATCGCCGGCAACCGTTTGTCTGCTTATGTCCAAGACACTTGGCGCATCAATTCGTCCATAGGCTATTTCAACGTCAATGGCGGCATACGACTCAGCTACTGGGACTTCAATAAAGAAACACTAGTAAGTCCGCGATTTAATATCGGATTTGTTCCCACGCGTGCGCCGCGATGGACCTTCCGCTTTGCCACCGGCCTATACTACCAGACGCCTTTCTACAAAGAATACCGTCAGCCCGTAGTCGATGACAAAGGCAACTATACCATACACTTGAACAGTGACATCAAGTCGCAACGCAGCTTCCAGTTTATTCTCGGCGGCGATTACACCTTCCGAGCCTTCGACCGTCCGTTCAAGCTCTCCGCCGAAGCATACTACAAAATCCTCGGCAACCTTATACCTTACGAGATTGACAACCTCAAGATAACGTACTCGGGCGTCAACTCTACGTCAGGCTCAACCGCAGGACTGGACATGAAACTCTTCGGGCAATTCGTACCCGGCAGCGATTCATGGGTCAGCTTTTCACTGATGGATACTCGCGAAAAGCTCAACGGCGTCACCGTGCCCCGTCCCACCGACCGACGCTATAGCTTTGCGCTCTATTTCACCGATTACTTTCCCAAGCTGCCCAAGCTCAAATTCAGCCTGCGCGGCATATTCAGCGACGGACTACCCACCACAGCTCCGCGTTCGTCACGCGACAAGGGCTATTTCCGCGCCCCGGCATACAAGCGCGTGGACGTCGGCCTAAGCTACGCCCTGCTGTCACCGCTTGCCGACGGGCGGCAGCGTTCCGGATTCTTAAAGCACATCAAGAGTATATGGCTCGGCCTTGATTGCTTCAATCTGTTGGACATCAGCAATGTCAGCTCGTATTACTGGGTAACCGATGTCAACAACCTGCAATACGCCGTGCCCAACTATCTGACACGACGGCAACTCAATGTACGTCTCTCTGTAGACTTCTGAGGCGCAAGGGCAAGAACTCTCTATCCCCGTAAAATAGGATCGGACAGCATCAATATACACACCAACAGACATCGCGACAGACAGCACAATCACGGTTATGCTGTCTGCCACTTTTTGCGTACCTTTGCGAGCACAAACCGAGTACATCGCATACCTAATGGACAATTCCACCGAGACACATACACCCGCGTCCGAACACCTGCTTTGGCAGATATTTGTGACGTTCTTCAAGATTGGCGCCTTCACCTTTGGCGGCGGTTGGGCTATGATTTCAATTATAGAGCGCGAAATCGTTACAACCCACCGCTGGATAAGCCGCGAAGACTTCCTTGACCTGCTGGCAGTGGCCCAGTCGCTTCCGGGCATTCTGGCCGTAAACATTGCCGTAGCCGTAGGCGACCGCGTGGCCATGCGCCGAGGCAGCATCGTTGCCGCATTAGGCACCATACTCCCCTCTTTCCTGATTATCCTGACCATTGCGATATTCCTTACGCCCGAACTTATCAACAACAATCCCACACTCATTAAAATCTTCAAAGGTATACGTCCGGCCGTGGTTGCACTGATAGTCGCCCCCGTAATCTCGGCGGCACGCGCGGCACACATCGACTGGCGCACGGCCATCATCCCCATTGGCGTTGCTCTGCTAATATGGTCCAAAATACCCGTAGTTTCCAATCCAATACTATGGATTGTGCTCGGCGCCGTTGGCGGCATTCTCGCTTTTAAGCGCAGTATGCACAATGTCTTCAAGTCCGGGGAGGGACATGCCTGATGATATACCTGCACCTTATTTGGAGCTACCTAAAAATTGGCATCTTCGGCTTCGGCGGCGGATATGCCATGCTCGCCCTCATCCAAAGCGAGGTGGTCGAGCCGGGCTGGATTTCAAACAAAACATTTACGGACATCGTAGCCATTTCGCAAATGACACCCGGGCCCATAGGTATCAATTCGGCCACTTACATTGGCTATACAGCGCCCGGAGTCGCCGGATTTGATGGATGGTGGTGGGGCGTTTTGGGCTCGCTCCTATGCACTCTGGTGGTGATGATTCCTTCTTTCGTTCTTGTATCACGTCTCAACCACTACATCATACGTCATCGCGATAGCGAGTACGTCAAAGGCATATTCCTCGGCCTGCGACCTGTGGTGGTGGGACTGATAGCATCAGCGGCACTGCTGTTGATGAATAATGAGAACTTTGGAACAGAGACCTATGACATCGTGGCAAGTATCATCATATGTGTCGCGTCCTTCTGCGTAGTATTTTTCACAAAAATACACCCCATCTGGGCCATCGTGGCCGCCGGCATCGCCGGATTATTCATATTTTGACATCAATGGATTACAACGAGACACTCCAATACCTATACGCACGACTTAAGACGTTCCACCATATCGGACAGGATGCTTACAACCCCGGGCTCGAAAACATACGCCTACTGTCTGACGCCTTCGGCAATCCGCACCGAGGACTCAAATGCGTGCACATCGGCGGCACCAACGGCAAAGGCAGCACGGCACACACCATTGCAGCCGTACTTCAGGCCGCCGGATACCGCACTGGGCTATATACATCTCCGCATCTTCTGGACTTTGACGAACGCATCCGCGTTAATGGTACGCCCATTGGCCATGATTATGTAGTCGACTTTGTACAACGATATATGTCCATGGACATACACGGATGCAATCCATCGTTCTTCGAACTGGCCACGGTGATGGCCTTCGAGTACTTCAAGAAACAAAATGTGGACATAACCGTCATTGAAGTCGGTCTCGGCGGACGCCTCGATTCGACCAATATCATCAATCCGGAAGTAGCCGCAGTCACTAATATTTCGTTGGAACATACCGCCATCTTGGGCAATACTCGCGCAGCCATAGCGGCCGAAAAATCCGGCATATTCAAGCCCGGCGCCGAGGCCGTTTTAGGCGAAGCCGATGCCGAGATACTGCCCGTATTCCGCAAGGCTGCCGATTCTGTCGGTGTTCCACTCTCCGTTGCAAAGCCCTATTGGGCACACATAGATACAGACAAAGACGGCATGTACATCTACCGCGGTACGCGCTGGGGAGATGTCAGGGGACAACTCACCGGCGAATGTCAGAAAGCGAATGCCGCCACGGCCATGGCCGTCATCGAGGCCCTCGTAAGACGCGGATGGCATATTGACGGGGAGGCTGTCCGCCACGGCTTTGCACACGTGACTGACACCGGACTTACAGGCCGATGGAGCGTGCTGCAACACCGCCCCACCGTCATATGCGACACCGGACACAACCCCGGATGCTGGAAGTTCATTACGCCTCGCCTGGCAGCTATGAACCATCACAAGCTATTCATTGTCATAGGTTTCGTCTCAGACAAGAACTACGCGGACATTCTGACATCTGTGCCACGTGACGCCCGTTATTTCTTTGTAGCTCCCGATACTCCTCGCGCCGCACGTGCAGCCGATGTGGCTGCCGCCGCCGCACTTGTCGGCATTCGCGGCGAGGTCTGCGCTTCCGTATCCGATGGCTACCACAAAGCACTTGCCGCCGCCAAAACGACTTATGACGACGGCAAGGACGATGCTGTGGTTTTTGTGGGTGGGAGCAATTTCGTTGTTGCCGAAATGCTGGCCACACGCAGAAAGGGAACAGTAAATTAAGGACTATCCCCCCCGGCATATCAAGGCTTAACGAAGCGCAATGACTTCCACCTCGACAAGCACGTTCTTGGGCAAGGTCTTCACTGCCACAGCCGAACGAGCGGGATACGGAGCGGTGAATACCGAGGCATACACTTCATTCATAGCGACAAAATCGCCCATATCAGCAAGGAATACAGTGGTCTTGACCACATTATCCACTGTCAATCCGGCTTCCTTGAGTATTGCGCACACATTGGCAAGTGACTGTTTGGTCTGCGCCTCGATGCCCTCGGGGATTTCACCGGTAGCCGGATTGATGGGAATTTGACCGGAAGCATATACGAATGTTCCGGTGTCGATGGCCTGACTATAAGGACCGATTGCGCCGGGAGCGGCAGAAGTTGCAATTACTTTCTTCATGATTCTATTATATTTGATGGTTGGTTGGAATAATCGAAATCTTCGACAAGCGATGATACAGGGCTTTTGTCTGCTGTTGCAGCGGTTTTGCTTATTCGGTCAAGCATAGTGCCCACCTTGCCGAAAGTATTATCAAAATCTTCGACAAAATCATTGCGCCCGTACCGATGAAGCACATCCACAACATGTCCGACAGTCAATTCGGAAGTAGGCCTCGCCGGCTGATACCCGACAAGCATGTTCTTGGAATCAAGTATAACACAATTGATGACTCCTGCATGAGTCAATTCATCTACTATTGTTGTCACAAGTCGCGGCGGTATATTGTACACCCGAGATAGGTCGTTGTCCGTCGGAGGTGTGATGCCTTTGTCAAACCGATAAGCTACCACGGCGCTCACTGCCACCGCTATTTTTTGATAATAGTTCCACGAGATATGCTTAATGTCCTCGTTGTACGAAAAATGGTAGATATTTTGCGATGTATAGCATATCAGAGCACCGCTGAGCGTGATCACCCACGTCAATTGAAGCCATATCAAAAGCAGCGGCAAAAACGCAAAACTACCGTAAATGGCATTGTAATGCGTCACATACACCTGCCCGGTCACAAACAACCATTGCAGTAGCCGGAAACCGGTACCGGCGATGACTCCGGCAAGCAAAGCATTGGATATACGCACTTTTGTATTGGGTATCAATATATAAGCCGCAGCAAAGAACAGCCATGTCAGCAGCCAGGATGCACATTTCAATAGTATCGAAATCATCGGAGTGGCTATTTCGTAATCAAACAGATGCTGTAACGTATTGGAGACGAACAAAGCCAAGCCCCCGGAGCATATCAGCAATATGGGCAAAATAAGCAACGTGGCAGTGTAATCCATCATCTTACGCCAAAAGCTGCGTCCCTGACGTATGCCCCAAATACGATTGAAAGCTCCCTCAACATTGCTTAATAACGAAATCAGCGTCCATAGCAGCAAGACAACTCCTACACCGACAAAGACGCCCTTGCCCGTATATCCGAGATACGAGTCTATGACCTCCATGGCATGGTTCACCACCTCAGTCTGTCCGGGCAATAATTCATACAACTGATTCTGCAGAAATGTCTGTATGCCAAAACCGCGCCCTACGGCAAAGAGCATGGCCAACGCAGGGACTATAGCCAGCAACGTGCGATATGTCATAGCACATGCCTGCGACTGCAAATTGGCATCCATAAAGGACTTGACCGATAGGTTGAGGGTCTTGACCACTCTAACCCCAAAAGTATCACGCGTGTCGCTCCATACACCGCCGGCACAGTATTGCCACTGCCTTTTTAGCAGTGCCTTAGCTGCACCTACGCCATCGGCCAAGCGTCTTTTCTGCTTATGCCGTTTTGTTTCACCTGTGTCATTCATGCAACTCTATCGTTCTGAACTATAAAACAATGCCGGTAAGGCACATCCTGCGACGCCGTTATAGACAACACCTCGATGTCTCGGCTCCGCGCATTTATGCCTGCCAAGCAAGAGCAAAAGTACACATTAATCCCGAGATTTTTTGTAATTTTGCAGAAAATATGCGCTCGACAAAGCATAGAATACTAATCACCGGTGCCAACGGGCAACTCGGCAGGGCTTTTGTGTCATCATTGGACAATGATGACAGTTTTGACGTACATGCCTGCGGACACTCCGACCTCGACATCCGCGATGAAAAAGCCGTCAGCCAAGCCATCACCGATTTCGGCATTGACATATTGGTAAACTGCGCCGCATACACAGCCGTAGACGCTGCAGAGGATCATCCGGAAGAAGCCTACGCTGTCAACCATAAGGCAGTAGCCGCCATAGCTTACGCATGTAACCATCTGGGCGTAAAGCTGGTGCATTTCTCCACAGACTATGTATTTGACGGTCAAAGCCGACGTCCCTATCTCGAATCAGACACGACTGCACCGCTCAATGTTTATGGCCAATCTAAATTGGCGGGAGAGACTGCTGCATTGTCTATATGTCCGGATGCCCTGATTATACGCACTGCCGGTGTATATGCCGCATGGGGACATAACTTTGTCCGTACTATCTATAGCAGACTTAAAGACCATAAGCCTCTCCGTGTCGTTGCCGACCAGTTGATGTCACCCACCGAGGCCACCACATTAGTTGATGTCGTGCGCAACATAATTGTGTCCGGACAAAAATCTTCCGGCATCTTCAATTTCGCCAATAATGGTGAAATATCATGGTACGACCTCGCCACTGCCATAGCCAGCATAGGTAGGCTCGATGAATCATCCATCACCCCCATCACCATGGCTGAGTATCCGACCAAAGCCGCACGCCCGGCCTACAGTGTACTGGACACCTCGCTCATACGCCGCACCTTCGGCATCAGGATACCAGACTGGCAATCAGCGCTATGTCGTGTAGTACAACAACTACAATAACATCTCTCTACACAACACTATCGATACAGACAATATACACCATAACAACTTATGTCCGAACTCGACACTGAAATACAACGCCGGCGAACATTCGCCATCATCTCGCACCCGGATGCCGGCAAAACAACCCTTACAGAAAAATTGCTACTCTTTGGTGGCGCAATACACATCGCCGGAGCCGTAAAATCCAACAAAATCAAGAAAACCGCGACATCCGACTGGATGGACATCGAGAAACAGCGTGGTATTTCTGTTGCAACATCGGTCATGGGCTTTGAATACGATGGATACAAAATCAACATCCTTGACACCCCCGGCCACCAAGATTTTGCCGAAGATACATATCGCACGCTCACAGCCGTTGATTCAGTCATCATAGTCGTCGATGTTGCCAAAGGCGTTGAAGCCCAGACTCGCAGACTGATGGAAGTCTGCCGCATGCGACGCACACCGGTCATAATATTTGTCAATAAACTTGACCGCGAAGGCCGCGATCCATTTGAGATACTGGACGAACTCGAGGCCGAGCTCAAAATCGGCGTACGTCCCCTAAGCTGGCCCATAAACATAGGCGCGCACTTTAAAGGCGTTTACAACATTTACGAAAACACACTTGACCTATTTACGCCCAATAAGCAAAAAATCAGCGAACGCGTCGAAATCACAGATGTCAACGACCCGGCCGTAGACACTGCCGTAGGTCCGGTGGATGCAGCCAAACTACGCGAAGACTTGGACCTGATACAAGGCGTATACCCGGACTTCGACCGCGAACTTTATCTGGCAGGCCAAATGGCGCCTGTATTCTTTGGCTCGGCACTCAATACATTCGGTGTCAAAGAATTGCTTGACTGCTTTGTGAAAATAGCCCCGTCTCCGCGTCCCGTCGTAACAGCCGAAAGTATCACCGTAAAACCCGAAGATCCTGATTTCAGCGGATTTGTATTCAAGATACACGCCAATATGGATCCAAACCACCGCAGTTGCATAGCCTTTGTCAAGGTATGCTCAGGCGTATTCCTTCGTAACCACAATTACAAACAGATGCGTACAGGCAAAATCATGAAATTTGCCGCTCCCACAGCGTTCATGGCCCAGAAAAAAAGTATTGTGGACGAAGCATACCCGGGCGATATCGTTGGAATTCCGGACACAGGCAATTTCAAAATCGGTGACACAATCGTTGAGGGTTCACGCGAACTACACTTCAAAGGCTTACCAAGTTTTTCGCCCGAGATGTTCAAGTACATCGAAAACACCGACCCGATGAAATCAAAGCAACTTGAGAAGGGCTTAAACCAGCTGATGGATGAGGGCGTGGCACAACTCTTCACAAACCAATTCAACGGCCGCAAAATCGTTGGCACCGTTGGACAACTGCAATTCGAAGTTATACAATACCGACTGCTACACGAATATGGAGCCCAATGCCACTGGGAGCCAATATCTCTCTACAAAGCATGTTGGATTGAGTCGGACAACGATGCAGCGCTGGAGGCCTTCAAAAAGCGCAAATACCAGTATATCGCAACCGACACCCAAGGTCGAGACGTATTCCTCGCCGATTCAAACTACGTACTGCAAATGGCCCAACACGACTTCCCTGACATAAGGTTCCACTTTACCAGTGAATTTTAGCTTCCAAAAGCGGTATCTTTTCAGACACACCACCGAAATACACATGCAACGCATAGCATATCAAGCTAAAACGTTTGCGGTGCTTTGCTTCTGTTTTTCCCGGGAAGTGCATCTGTATACGAAATAGACGCAATGGTTGTGTTGCGTTTCTGTTGCGCAAGCAGGCGCAAGACATCAAGCGCCGCTATTGGGAGCGCTTCGAACCCGATTATCTGACCGACGAGCAGAAGCTGGCCAATATCGAAGCATACCTGCAAATCGAAAAAGACCTCGGCATAAAGCGAGGCCGCCCGATGAGCCACGAGCAGGCCAACGAGATGCGCGGAAATCCGCATTACGGCGAAAGCAAGGCTTACAGCGTCAATTGCCAAACGTACGGGCGGCATACGAATTGCGCCTGCGAGGCTTCGATGTTTCGGCATTTCCCAACACGGCAGGCTCGGCGCTCAGCAAGCTATCGAAAGCAACGCACACCGCATGGCAGAACATCACGAGAGAAGACATCCCGGTAATCGCTAAGACAACGCTGGATAAATATGGGCGCATCAAGCAGCCGCCTCTAAAATGGGCGAAAGTCTTCGCCGCAATGACCGAGACAGGACGCTATCATATCGCATGGCGATGGAAGCGCAAGCGCTCGGGGCATATCATCACCGCCGAACGCCTCCCGATGGAAGCCTACGTTTTTACGACCCACAGAACGGCATGTCGGGGGCGCTTGACCTTTACAAAAAAGATATTGCCGGAAACGTCAGAATATACCGCATTGACAACCTCGCGCCAAACGCCAATATCGTCAAGGACGTACTCACTAAGGGCGAAGCCAAGGCGGCAGCAGGAACGGCAGCGCAGGGAGGAATAAATGCCTTGCCGAAAGCGAAACAGACCTCGTTACGAAAGGATGTCGCACAATGGAGCAAATCGAACTTGCCCGAAGATATTCTCCCTGATGGTACAGCCGGGAAAAGAGCTTATATCAATTTGTCCAACCTGCGAATTGTTGTTAATCGCGATTTCTTTATGGAGGTTTTCGCAAAGAACAAAAACCGCAACAACCTCAAAGAAATACTGGAATTAGCGAAACAATATAACACGTGGATGCCAAAGGCCAAGTTTATACGGCAGGAAGCAGGAAAGCATCACGCATTTTCATTTAATGTTTACGAGGCCGAGATTAATGGACTAACAATCGAAATAAAAACAAAAAACACCTCGGAAGAAATACTTTACAACATTAGAATAAAAAAAGAAGATTGAGGACCCGCCCGAATCTGCGCACATAAGTGCCGATCTGTGGGAAGTATGCTCAATCTTCGATGCAAATTTACTAACTTCGGGTTTTTGACAGAATAAACTTGAGTTTAGCAGAATTTTATTGATTCACAATTTGGTAGAATCAATTTTTTGTCATACCTTTGTGCTACCATTTATAGCTACAATTATGTTCGCACAATTCAAACCGACCCGAAAAGGCGACTTCAATGCCTATATTGCCCGCTCTTACCGCAGCAGTAAAAACTCCAAGACTTCGTCCATTATTGTTGAGCGACTTGGGCTACTCTCCGAAATAGCGTCCCGACACCCCGAAGTTGACCCGCGTGAGTGGGTTCGCAGACGTGCAGCCGAGCTTACTCGCAAGGAGAAGGAGGAAGAAAAGACCGTCAATGTGAAACTCTCGCCTGCACGCCGTATACCATTTGGAGTTAAAAGGCAGTTGCACGCCGGAGATTTATTTCTGGCACCGTTCTTTAATCAGCTGGGGCTAAGGGATATTTGCGATAAAATCGCTAATCGAGGAAAGTTTAAATTTGACTTGGGCGACATTTTAGCTAAGCTGGTATATGGTAGGGTGTTATTTCCCGACTCCAAATTGTCGACATGGAAGAACGCGCAAAATTTCATCAAGGAACCCGTTTTTGAACTCGAGGATATCTATCGTGCATTGAGCGTTTTCGCTCGCGAATCAGACTTTATCCAAGCATCGATATATCGCAATTCTCTGAAAACCTGGAATAGGGATACGCGAATCATATATTATGACTGTACTAACTATTATTTTGAAATAGAAGAAGATGACGATTTTCGTAAATACGGTCATTCCAAAGAACATCGCCCCAACCCGATAGTACAACTTGGCATGTTCATGGATGCCAGCGGACTGCCGCTGGCCTTCTGCGTTAATCCGGGAAACACTCCCGAGACACAGACAATGCAGCCTTTGGAAGAAAAGCTTGCAGCCAACTTCTCATTGTCATCATTCGTGGTTTGTACTGATGGTGGTTTGGGTAGCGTCGACAATCGCATGTACAATATGACGGAATGGCGCGACTATATCACCGTATTGTCCCTCAAAAAGATGCGTCCGCACCTGCAGGACTGGGCGACAGACCCTGATGCAATTTGGTATACGGCCGGTCACAAGCACGGTTATACCCTCAAAGAGGCCAAAGTGAATTTTGGTTCGGCGTTCGACGACATCACCTTTTATCGAGATCGCTGGACAAAAGAAGAATATAAGGATAAAAACGGGAAAAAGAGAGTGCTTGAGGAACACCTCGTGGTCACTTATTGCCATAAATATGCTCTGTATCAGCGAAAGACACGCGACGAACAGATCGCTCGGGCTCAAACGAAGATTAATCGAGGAGAGAGTACACGTCAGAAATCGCCTAACGACTGCCGCCGATTTATTAAAACCGACGAAGTGACCGCTGACGGAGTCGTTGTGGAACATACAATATCGACAATAGATTGGGAAAAGGTACGAGCAGAGGAACGCTTCGATGGCTTTTACGCCTATGGATCTTCTCTTGACGACCATCCGCTCCACATTCTGAAAGCCAATTCATACCGCGGAGACATAGAGGCATTATATCGTGTCACAAAAACAGACCTCGACCTCCGACCTATATATCTTTCACGAAAAGACCGTATCATCGGCCACTTCATAGTGTGCTTCATCTCCCTGCTCATCATCAAACGGCTTCAACAATCACTTGCAGGAAAATATTCGGTGGAGAAGCTCTGCGACACACTGCGCAAAATCAAGCTGCTCTACCACGATGCCTATGGCTACGAGCCCGCCTTTGATCGTACAGAAGTTACCGATGATTTACAGCAGAATGCTAACATTTTGATAGATACCGAAATTATCACCAAACCGACAATGAGAAAGATACTCAAGCAAGTGGAGAAAAGTTAATGTAATGTTAAAAATAAACCGGCGAGTTGGGTAGCACATTCTAATGCTGCTCAACTCGCTGTGTATCTGCTCGTAACACTATCCAACTGTCAAAAATGGGATCGAAATAAAAACAAAAAACACCTCGGAAGAAATACTTTACAACATTAGAATAAAAAAAGAAGATTGAGGACCCGCCCGAATCTGCGCACATAAGTGCCGATCTGTGGGAAGTATGCTCAATCTTCGATGCAAATTTACTAACTTTGCGGAAAACAGCAAAATATGAACAAGAAAACTTTATCAAGAGCGTGAAAAATGGCGCAGGGAAGCATCTATGATGATGCTCAGTATGTAGGGCGATGGAACGACTTCGAGGTTTACGAACCCATATTCAACGATGACGAGGAACATTTTATCGGGCTTCCGCAGTACATCCTCGCCAAAGGCGACACGCTGCGGTGGACGAATGACACCGAGGGGCTGGACGTGCTGCACGACTTGCCCGAAGATTAATGACCGCAGGCCACAAGCATCAAGAGAACAAAAAAGCGACCGCGCCATGTAGAGCAGACGCGGTCGCATTCGCTTTATTTCGTTTCAGAAGTCGGCACAACCGCAAGGCGCAGGCCGAGGGCTTCGCAGATTTTGGCGACAGTGTCAAACGTGACATTCATACGTCTTTTTTCGATACGGCAAAGGTGACCGGCATCAAGACCGCAGCGGTCGAAGCAGCGCCAGGCCCTAAGAAAGAGAGTGATGAATAGACGCAATATTTTCTTATCTGAATATGTAGATTGACGTTTCCGAAATAATTGCTACCTTTGCATCAGCAATGGCAGTCAAGTCATCACTGTATTTGTCACTCGGATGTCGAAACAGCGATTTCAGACGATGTTTTTGCTCAGAATGGTATATTTTGTTGCGCGCACAATTCTAGTAAAGAAGAGACACTAAATGCTACATTTGATTAGACATTATAAAAAGAGTTGCTTCTTAATGCAACAAAACTATAAAGCAACGACAACTTCCGCCTTCTGAAAAATATGAAGTCAAAACATTTATAGACAGAATCCCACCTATATAAAACATTCACTTTTATGACCAAGCCGCTTATACTCGTAGCCGGAGGCATGGGCTACATCGGATCACACACCGTGGTCGAACTTATTAATGCCGGATACGAGGCTCTCATAGTCGATAATCTCTCCAACAGCAACCTCGGTATCTTGGACGGTATTGATGCTATAACCGGCAAACGTCCCGAGTTCATCAAGGCCGACTGCGCCGACCTCGATGCAATGCGTTCAATCTTTGCATCGCATCCCGCCATCGCCGGCGTAATCGATTTTGCAGCAAGCAAAGCCGTCAACGAGTCCGTACACAAACCACTACTATATTACCGAAACAACATCGTTTCGCTGCTCAATCTTCTGGAATGTATCAACGGCGCCCCTGAGTGCCGCGGCATCGTCTTCTCATCGTCGTGCACCGTATACGGCGAGCCGGACACAAATCCCGTAACGGAGATGTCGCCCGTTAAACCGGCGACTTCGCCTTACGGCAACACAAAGCAAATCAGCGAAGACATCATACGCGACACTGTGGCCGCCGGTACCGGCTTCAACGCAATACTTTTGCGTTATTTCAACCCCGTAGGAGCCCATCCATCCGCCCTTATCGGCGAACTGCCCAACGGAGTACCCCAAAATCTCATTCCCTATTTGACACAGACAGCGATAGGCATACGCAAGCAGCTGAGCGTCTTCGGAGATGACTATCCCACCCCTGACGGCTCATGCATCCGCGATTTTATCGACATCAACGACCTTGCCCGTGCGCACGTCACTGCCGTAAAACGTATCGTAAACAATGGTATGGACGAGAATGTCGAGGTCTTCAATCTTGGCACAGGTCATGGCGTCTCTGTACTCGAGCTTATCAACACTTTCGAGAAAGCCACCGGTGTCAAGGTTCCCTACGCCATTGCCCCAAGACGCGAAGGCGACATAATTCAGGTATGGGCCGACCCGTCCAAAGCAAATACGATTCTGGGCTGGAAAGCCGAAACGCCTTTAGAGCAGACAATGCTCAACGCCTGGCATTGGCAGCAGCACCTGCGCGAAACCGGCGTGATGTGACACACAACACCACCATCTGCGCCTTTTGTTTAGAATGGTGTACAATATGAAACCGCTACAATACGTTAATCTATTACGTACGTAATAAGATAACTTCATGAATATTATGCTCCGGACAGCGACATACGTCGCCATACTTGCAGGCACCTTTGTCCTGACCGCCTGCGGCGGGCCAAAACTTTCCGACGCCAAGGCTCAATATGACCGTGGCGAATATTTCGATGCCGCAAAGACTTATCGCAAGATATACAACAAGCTCACAAAAAAAGAGGAACGCAAACAGCGTGGCGAAGTCGCCTATCAGCTGGGATTGTGCCATAGTCACCTACGCCAAAACGCGCGCGCTGCTGCTGCCTTCCAAAACGCCATACGCTATGGATGGGAAGACTCAACCGTGTATCTGCAATTGGCACGCGAATTGCACGCTGACGGCAAATATGCCCAGGCTGTAACAGCTTATGAGACTTACCTCCAATGGAAACCCGGAGACAAACTTGCTTCAGACGGCCTCGCAGGAGCCAGAATGGGGCAAAGCAAGGCTCTGCAAACGCGATACGTGGTCAAATCGGCCAAACTCTTTAACTCGCGCCGCAGCGACTACGCCCCGATGTACGATAGCCCCGAATTGGACCGATTGTACTTTACGTCTACAAACGAAAAAGCATCCGGGAACAAACGCAGCGAAATCACCGGTATGAAGAACGGAGATATCTTTGTCGCAACAAGGAACGAACGTGGCGAATGGAATAGGCCCGAACCCGTCGAAGGCGAGCTAAACTCCGAACTGGACGAAGGCATAGTGTCTTTTTCGCCTGACGGACAAACAATGTACCTGACTAAGGCTCGTCGCGAACCATCGGCAAACACCGGAGTGGAAATATACACATCGCAACGCAGCGATGCCAAATGGAGCGCGCCGGTCAAATATGAGATTACAGCAGACACCCTATCATCTTACGGACACCCGGCCGTATCCCCTGACGGCAATTGGCTGTATTTCGCCAGCGATATGCCGGGCGGTAGCGGCGGCAAGGATATTTGGCGCGTCAACATTAAGGAACGCGCCGGATCACTCGAAAACCTCGGAGAGTGGATCAACACTCCAGGTGATGAAATGTTTCCTTACATGCGCACCGACTCGGTGCTATATTTCGCATCTGACGGACACCCCGGATTTGGCGGTCTCGACATTTTTCGTGCCGAGATGACACCCTCCGGCGGCTGGAACGTGACAAATATGGGGCGTCCGCTCAACAGCGCCGGCGATGACTTCGGCATCACTTTCGGCAAAGGCGAGAGCGGCTTTTACAGCAGCAACCGCGGCGACGCTCGCGGATACGACCACATATATTCGTTCGAATTGCCCGAGCTTAAAATTACCATTTCAGGCTGGGTAATTGACAAAGATGACGAACCGGTACCAAACGCCGTAATCCGAATTGTCGGCAATGACGGAAGCAACCAAAAACAGGTAGCCCGCAATGACGGGTCGTTCTCTTTCCCCCTAGATCGCGGCGTGTCATACGTCATGATGGCGGGCGCCAAAGGGTATTTGAATGCACGCCAAGAATTCACAAGCGAATATACCGAAGAAGATGCCGACTACGGCGTCGATTTCGTATTGTCTTCCATAACCAAGCCGGTCGTTGTCGAAAACATTTTCTACGACTTTGACCGAGCCTCACTGCGTCCCGAGTCAAAGAAAGCCTTGGACGAATTAGCCCAAGTACTGCGCGACAACCCCAACGTAACCATAGAAATGGCCTCGCACACCGACAGACATGGTTCCGAAAAATACAATCTCGACCTATCATCACGCCGTGCCCGCTCGGTCATTGATTACCTTATCAGCGTGGGCATATCTCCTGACAGGCTGCAAAGTCAAGGCTATGGCAAGTCTCGCCCGAAAACCGTCACAAAGCGCATAGCTAAAGAATATCCCCAATTCAAAGAGGGCGATGTACTATCCGAAGAATTTATAAACGCGCTGGAAAAGGAAGAAGATCGCGAAGCGGCAGACCAAATCAATCGCCGCACCGAGTTCCAAGTACTTTCCATCGATTATCGAATGTTTTAAGTCGACCTCAGCAGCATAAATGTCAGACATTCGCCTATACACACCTGTCGAACCCATTCGCGGAGTATGCGGCATCAGCCACAACGACCGCATTACCATGCTCGGCTCTTGCTTTACAGACAACATCGGCGAATGCTTAAGACGAGACGGCTTTGATGTGCAAGCCAATCCACTTGGCGTGCTCTTCAATCCGGCCTCTATTGCCACTATTATGCATCGCGCTCTTGCATCGAAGGACTTCACACACGATGACTTGGTATTCCATGACGGACGATGGCGCTGTTTATATCTGAACACTCGATACTCGGACACAGATGCAAATGCACTTCTTGAGCGACTCAATGGCGACATTAAGGCGCTGGGCAAACGACTTGCCTCTGATTCGACATGGATAATAACCTTCGGCACAGCATGGGTATACACCTATAAAACAGGCGGCTACATTGTCGGCAACTGTCACAAGATTCCGCAAAGCTCCTTTGAACGCACTCGACTTGACATTGATGCTATTGTCGAGACATGGAAGGAACTATGCCGAAGCAAACATGTCATACTCACCGTCAGTCCGGTGCGGCATCTTGCAGACGGCCTTCATGGAAATAATCTAAGCAAGGCCGTACTCCACCTTGCCACCGAGCGCATCATCACCGAATGTCCGTCCGCCGAGTATTTCCCGGCTTACGAAATTGTTTGTGACCAATTGCGCGATTACCGTTTCTATGACCGAGATCTCAAACATCCGTCTTCAATGGCAATAGACATCATCTACGATTTTTTTTTCAATACATACTTCGACAAAGACACACGACAACGGGCGATGCAGTACCGAGCCGAAAGACTCAAGGCTTTGCATTGTACCATCATCGAATAATAGCCTATACATGGAAAAGAACCCATATTTTGACTTACAATCACTCTCGGCGGCAGTACACGCGCTTACCATATCCGGCAATGTCACATCTGCTCATTTGCCGCTACGCACGGTCATCACCGACAGCCGTGCACTGCTGACCGACCCGCGCCACACGGTATTTGCGGCATTGTGCACACCCCAAGGCGATGGACACCGCTACATCCGGGACATGTACGCCAAGGGGGTACGCGTATTCTTAGTTGAAAAAGGCATAACAGACCATGCCGCATACCCTGACGCTGCGTTTATCACTGTAAACGATGTACGCCAAGCACTGTGGGACAGTGCAAAAGCCCTTCGCAACACATTCCTTGGGCCGGTAATAGGAATCACAGGCAGCATAGGCAAAACATTTACCAAGGAACTGCTTAACAATTGCCACATCCGGGAACATTGTGCTCGCAGCCCACGCAGTTGGAACTCAAGCATCGGTGTACCCGAATCGCTATGGCTCGCAGCAGGTGCCGATGCTGCAATCATCGAGGCCGGCATCTCCTACAAAGGTGAGATGGAAATACTTGCGGACATCATACGCCCTACCATCGGCATATTCACAGCCATCACCGAAGAACATAGCGAAGGTTTCGACTCCATAGAAAGCAAATGCCGCGAAAAGGCGCGGCTCTTTGCCTCGGCTACGGACATATTCTACAACAATTCGTACCCCTTGATAGCCGCGGTACTCAAAGATATGTATCCCGAAAAGGGCTTGCATCCATGTACCGACATATGGGATATATGCGTCCAAGTAGCCGCCATATTTGACAAGGAAATACGCTTTAGTTCTGCCGAAATCGGGCGATACGACATATCCGGGCGCATAGACATAACGGACATGAGCGGCAACAGCGCCCTTGCACTGGACTATTACACCGGGGACATGGATGGAATTGCCACTGCCCTTGACTATGTGCGTCGCCGCATTTCACCGGAACATGACTTACGAGTATGCGTCAGCGCCCCGGTGGCCGATGCATGGGGGCATGCCTCGGCAGCCAAGGTACTCAAGGCGGCAGGCGTCACCAAAGCATACGTCATCGGCGGCAGCCCGGAGTACTGGTCCGATGTGGCGGCCTCGGGTGTGGAAATATCCCGTTTTGCGGACAACGATGCATTCGAGCGCCATATTACGCTCAATGCTCGTGACATGCAACGTACAATGCTGTACGTAAACATATCGGACAAGGAACAAGGCAGACTGATACGCGACCGATTGTGTTCGCTACGCCACATCACGCACCTGAACATCGACCTTGAAGCGCTTGTCCATAATGTGCGTCATTATCGCTCGTTTTTGACCAAAGGTGTCGGTATGATTGCCATGATCAAGGCCGATGCATACGGATGCGGAGACATCGAAGTCGCTCGTACGCTCCAATCCTGTGGCCTCAGCCATCTGGCCGTTGCAGTCGTGGACGAGGGCGTCCGCCTAAGACGCGCCGGGGTCACCATGCCCATTATCGTACTCGACCCATGGTGTCTCAATCCGCACGCCATTGTCGCTTACCGACTGGAGCCCACACTTATAGACCTGGATAACGACATCATGTCCAATATAGAGCGCGAAGTTGCAGCCGCCGGTCTTTCCCACTATCCGATACACGTCAAAATAGACTCGGGCATGCATCGCCTCGGACTAAAAAACGAAGACGAAATTAGCTCATTTGCCTCAATGCTTTCGCAGTGTCCACATCTGCACATTGCCACGACTTTTTCGCACTTAGCCACAGCCGACTGCCCGGACATGAACGACTACACAATGCTCCAACTTGACACATTCGACCGCCTTAGCAGTTATTTGCGTGACAGCGTCCCCTACGGCAAAGAAATACGGCGCCATATACTCAACACTGCAGGTATAGTCCGCTACGGTCGCACACGCTATGCGTATGATTTGGTGCGCCTCGGTATAGGCATGTACGGGATTTCACCGCTACCGGGAGATGCCGATCAATCAACGCTAAAAACCGTGGCAACACTGAGTACGTCCATCATCGCCATGCACAGATACCGAGCCGGTGCGACCATAGGCTACGGCCGTCGCGGTGTTACCACACGCGACAGCATTATCGCAACCATACCTATAGGCTATGCCGATGGTGTAAATCGACACCTCGGATGCGGTCACGCTCCATTTGTGGTCGAAGGAATACCCTGCCCCACCATCGGCAATATCTGTATGGACCTCTGCATGATTGACATTACAGACTGCCCGAAGGCGCATATCGGATCCTCGGTGGAAATTTTCGGCAAACACGCACCCATACAACGTTTGGCCGAAACTTTGGACACAATCCCATATGAAGTACTCACATCTGTATCCTCACGCGTTAAGCGGCTATACTTCCGTGAATAGAGCATATATTCCTTTGCGGCATCACCCCCGACATTTGCGCCGGACATCCTTGGTTCTACCGTTCACATCGCATTTCGCATGTGAATATTAGTAACACTATGACGCAAATCTCCTAAAAAAGGTTAAGGTTTTTATGAGTTAAACGTTTGATAAAAACTTTTAACACATTGCGTCTCGGCAGAAAGGCCGTTATACGTAATTTTGTAGTAGCCAAATCCCCACACCGGATTTGGCTACTGCAATTATCGAACATATAGACAAAACTTATAGATACCAGTTTTTATGAGCGACACCGTAAATATCCGCGAACTCAATGACATAGTTGCGGGCAAAAGCGATTTCATCAACCTCATTACCGAGGGAATGAACCAAACAATCGTTGGGCAAAAGCACCTTATCGAATCCCTCATCATCGCCTTACTTTCCAATGGCCACGTATTGCTCGAAGGTGTGCCAGGCCTTGCCAAAACACTCGCCATTAAGACATTGTCCCAACTTATTGATGCAAAATATAGCCGCATACAATTTACACCAGACCTGCTCCCGGCCGATGTAATAGGCACCATGGTATACAGCGTCAAGAACGAACAATTTCAAGTAAAAAAAGGCCCGGTATTTGCCAACTTCGTCCTCGCCGACGAAATAAACCGCGCCCCGGCAAAGGTACAAAGCGCATTGCTTGAAGCTATGCAGGAGCGTCAAGTCACCATCGGCGACAGCACTTTCCGCCTCGACCAACCATTTCTGGTAATGGCCACACAAAACCCCATCGAGCAAGAGGGCACATACCCATTGCCCGAGGCACAGGTTGACCGCTTCCTGATGAAGGTCGTCATAAGCTATCCTTCAAAAGAAGAGGAACGGATAATCATTCGCCAAAATATTGCCAACGAGAGCCGCGAAATACGTCCCATCATCAAGCCCGCCGAAATTATTGATGCGCAAAAACTGGTCGAGCAAATATACGTAGACGAAAAAATCGAACGCTACATCGTGGATATCGTATATGCTACCCGCACCCCGGCCGAATATGGTCTTAACGACCTGACAGATATCATCGCCTTCGGAGCATCGCCACGTGCTTCCATATCGCTGGCACGCGCTGCACGCGCCTACGCATTCATACACCAGCGCGGCTATGTAATACCTGAAGATGTCATCGCTGTATGCCACGACATCCTTCGCCACCGCATCGGAGTAACCTACGAAGCAGAGGCCAACAATATTTCCACAGACGAAATCATCACCGAAATCCTTGACAAGATTCTTGTTCCCTAACCCATACAGACCAACCGCTCAATGCGCTGAATCATGGACTCGAAAGAACTTCTAAAAAAAGTCCGCAGAATCGAAATCAAGACTCGCGGACTGTCGCAAAACATCTTTGCAGGCGAATACCATTCGGCCTTCAAAGGACGCGGCATGATGTTCAGCGAAGTGCGCGAGTACCAATACGGCGATGACATTCGAGATATCGATTGGAACGTCACCGCACGCCACAACAAGCCCTACATAAAGGTTTATCAGGAAGAAAGGGAGCTGACCGTAATGTTGCTTATTGACATGTCGGGCAGTGGTGCTTTCGGCGCCGTGGGTTCGCAAAAGCGCGATATCATTGCCGAAATAGCTGCCACTTTGGCATTTTCAGCCATACAAAACAACGACAAAATAGGCGCCATATTCTTCACGGACCGCATCGAAAAGTACATTCCACCGGCAAAAGGCAAAAAACAAATTCTACTGATTATCCGCGAACTCATAGACTTTTGTCCCAAGCACAACAAAACCGACATAGAGGGCGCTGTAAAGTATTTTGCCAACGCGTCCAAGCGTGCTTGCACAGCTTTCCTCATCTCGGACTTCATAGACAGCACAGACTATAAGCAGGCTTTGCAGATAGCTCGCAATCGCCATGACCTCATGGCAATACAAGTATACGACAAACGTGATGCTCAGATGCCGGATGTAGGCCTTATACGCCTGGCCGATCTCGAAACGGGGCAAACCCGCTGGGTGGATACTTCCAGTCGCTACGCGCGCCAAATCTACGACAAACACTGGTACACCAACCAGCAGCGCATGGCCGAGACATTACATTCGGCACGCGTGGACTTCATTTCCGTAGCCACGGACGAGGACTATGTTCGCGCGCTCATGGGCTTGTTCAAAAACCGCGGACGAAGCTAACGGCCAATAATCGATTGTCCGACACATTGTACACAACATGATTAAACATATATTAAAGACTTCGCTCAAACTGTCGGCACAAAAGACTGCCACAGTCCTTGCCCTTGCGCTTTTTGCATCGGGGGCTTTTGCCCAACAGCCCGGCGAAGCAGTCGCGCCAGTCTCTATATCGGCAAAAATCGACTCGACCACACTGACCATGGGCGACCGTACCAACATCCGCATCGAAGTACTCAAAAACGGACACTACGGCCTGATGATGGATCAGGTGCAACGCGACGATCAAGGCGTATGCACGCTCAATAAAGTTGAAGTTCGCGAAACATCCATCGACTCGACAGACTTGGGTAATGGCCGTATTCAGGTGGTATATACATACCTTATTCAACCTTTCGAGCCCGGCACACAAAGCATTGGGCCGTTCAGGTTTGTCAATGGTGCCGACACCATTGATTCGGACATAGTGACACTCAAGGTTCTCGAACCGGACATGCCAAAGGTAATGAAAGACTCGCTGCTTATCAATCCCTTTGAAGGCACCGTCTCCGTTCCTGGCAGATGGTATGACTTTATTCCAGAGTGGTGGTACTGGCCACTGCTGGCACTACTTGTCATCGCCCTCGGTGCCGTCATATTCTTCCTGTACAAGAAGAATGGTCCGACACTACTACCGCACAAGAAGGTGATTCCGCCTTACGAGTTAGCCGTTAAACGCCTTACACATCTGAAGGCACGCCACCTCGCCGAAAGCGGACATGACAAAGAATATTACACCGAGCTCACGGACATCCTACGACAATACATTGACGGGCGCTTTGGCGTCAATGCACGCGAAATGACCACGACACAAATTCTCGAGGCTATGTCTGCCGAGGACACACTCAAGCTCTTCATAGACGCTCTCGGACCGGTGCTTCGCACGGCCGACTTCGTAAAATTTGCACGCCAACGTCCGGATATTTCCGAAAACATCCGTTCGTTCAATGCCGTAAGCGACTTTGTGTCCACGACACGTCCCTTGCCCGAAGCAGACGAAAATTCCAAGGGCAAACATATCGCGAACAACAAGAGGCCCAAGACTACGAACACAAAACAAAAAAGCTAGAATACCATCATGCAGTTTGCTCATCCGCATTTACTTTGGCTGATACCCATTGTCTTAGCCTTGCTTATTGCAAGATACGTATATACGGCACGAAACGCTCGCCCTACTATGGGCGTTTCAACCACAGCACCTTTCGCCAATATGCCAACGTCGTGGCGTGCCCGATTGCGACACCTACTGTTTGTGCTGAGGCTCGGAGCAATCTCTTGTCTGATTATCATCCTTGCACGTCCTCAATTGAGCGACAGCTGGCGCACAACAGACACCGAAGGCACTGACATCGTTATCGCTCTCGACGTCTCTTCCAGTATGCTGGCCCAGGATCTCAAACCCAACCGAATGGAAGCAGCCAAGAAGATGGCTCAGAAGTTCATTACCGGACGTCCCAACGACAACATCGGCGTGGTTGTGTTTGCCGGCGAAAGCTTGACAGGCCTTCCTTTAACCATGGATCATTCGGCACTAATTAATTATATCGAAGGCATCAAACCCGAAATGCTCGAGGATGGCACCGCCATTGGAGACGGTCTCGCCACTTCAATATCCAGGCTCATTGATGGAAAAGCCAAAAGTAAGAGCGTGATTCTGCTCACCGATGGCTCAAACAACACCGGAGTCGTAACGCCCTCGGATGCTGCATCCGTAGCACAAGAACGCAAGATTAAAGTTTACCCAATAGCCGTCGGAACTCGCGGCCACGCACTCACACCTGTAAGTATCGATGCATTAGGCAGGATGCAATACGAAATGCAGCAAGTGGTCATTGATGAGGCTACGCTTCAATCTATAGCCACACATACCAATGGTAAGTATTTCCGTGCAACAGACAATAAGACACTATCGAACATCTTTAACGAAATCGACCGTTTGGAAAAAACCCATATGAGCATCCGGCAATTCAGTCACACCGAAGACGACTTCGCCCTGTGGGGCTGGCTGCTTTTCGGACTTCTGGCTCTCGAACTTGTCCTAAGATACACACTATTCCGCACAGTGCCTTAACATGCATAATTCATCAAACTGACGACGAAGGAGCGTATTCTCCTCGAATATCATATAGACAATGTTAGACTTTGCCAATCCCATATTATTGATATTGCTGGTATCGCTACCGGTAGTATACTTCTTATACTGGCTTGCCAAGCTGTCTCGTCGACGCAAGATTGCACGCTTCGGCAATCCATCGACACTGGCACCCTTGATGCCGGACGCTTCCCATTACAAGGCAGGAATAAAAATCACCCTTCAACTTATAGCACTTGCAGCCGTTGTCATAATATTAGCTCGCCCACGCTTTGGCGAAACCGAACAGACTGACAGTAAACGCGGCATCGAAGTAATGATTGCTTTTGACGCTTCGCGCTCAATGCTTGCCGCCTCCACAGACGACCCCAAAAGCATTTCACGACTAAAACGAGCCAAACTACTTTTGGAAAAACTCACTGATCGTCTTGGAAATGACAAAGTCGGTCTCGTAGTTTTTGCCGGTGATGCGAAGGTTAAACTACCTCTAACCACAGATTATTATTCTGCCAAACTTATCCTCAACGACCTTGACCCATCATTAATGCCCTACCAAGGCACATCCATAAGCGAGGCCATCAACCTTAGCAAAAAATGCTTCAGCAATAAAAAAGACGTCAAGAAGTGCATAATCCTGCTTACCGATGCCGAAGACCATGATGGAAATGCCATCGATGCCACCAAAGCCGTGGTGGACAGTGGAATACAAGTCAATGTAATCGGCGTTGGAACATCAAAGGGAGCTCGCATACCTATTGGCAGCGGATACCTCACGGACAACGATGGCAAGGAAGTCATCACAGCCGTCAACGAAAATGCAGCCAAAGAAATAGCTAAGGCCGGAAAAGGCTTATACGTCAACGGCTCCAATACAGATGCGTTGGACAAACTTGTGCAACAACTAGACAACCTCCAAAAGTCCGACTTTGGAGCCGTAAAGTACAAGAATAGCGCCGAACAGTTCCCTTTATTTGCATGGTTGGCCCTCACACTATTAATCTGCGACATACTACTGCTCGAACGCAAAACTTCATGGCTAAAACACATACACTTCTTTGCCGAACTAAACAAAAAGAAAGGCTATAGAAGGGAAAAAAAATGAAACACATGGTTCTGATAAAATACGCCCATATAATCTCGCTGACCTCCATGCTGGCACTTGCTGCGGCCATTATGGCCTCATGCTCTTCAGACATGTCCAACAAGACCGAGCGAAATGCGATTAAGGCCGGCAACGAAAAATACAAGAAAGAACTCTATGTCGATGCCATCAAAGACTACGATAAAGCACTTAAGGCCAACCCGTACTCCGAGGCAGCAAAATACGACAAGGCTATGGCGACAATCATGGGCGCCACCGCTGCCGACACATCAAAGTTGCGCGAGGCACGCCTGGCGCTCGCCAATTTGGGTAAAACAGCATCAGACCCAAATATCAGCGAAAGAGCAATATACAATCTGGGCAACGACGCAGTTTTTATAGGAGATTATCTCAAAGACCTTGCCGACTCGTTACGCCGTGCAGACATCCAGATGGGTGCTCCTTCGGCGGGCAGCACATCCAACCAATTGGCTGACTCTCTCTCGCAGGTGTCTACCCAAAGCTATCAGCAAGCAATATCAAACTATAAAGCCATACTTAGACGCAATCCATCCAATATCAAGGCATTGCAGAACCTACGCATAGCACAGCTCAAACTTCCGCCGGAAAATCAAGGCGGAGGCAGCAACAACAAGGACAAAGACAAAGATAAAAACAAACAGCAGCAACAACAGCAACAACAACAGCAACAACAGCAGCAACAAAAACCGAGTCAGTCCTCACAACAGATACTCAACGCCGTACAGAACAAAGAAAACAAAACGCGCAAGAACCAAGAACAACGCCAAGGTTATGGCCGACGCACCACAGACAAGCCCTGGTAAATGCATATCCAACAATTGAGTACACGTTATGTCCGCATTAAGATATTACACATCCCTTGTGATAATGGCCGCAGCGTCATTCATCGCGACCGCACAATCGGTCTCGATTGAGGCTCCGGCCACCGTCATTCAAGGCAATCGTTTCAGCGTCACAATCTCTGTCAACAATAGCGATGCCGTAGTCAGAACCGCGCCCGAAATACCTAATTGCAAGATCTTCAACGCCTCGCGCCCCGGAGTCTCGACTATGCAAAGTACGACAATAATTAACGGTCGCGTCGAATCGTCCATACAGCGCCAATACACATATTTATATAAAGCCGAAAAAGCTTCCACGGTAACCATTCCGGCTGTCAGCGTAGGCAATATGCGCACCCAAGCCAAAAGGCTTACCATACTTCCACCGGACCGCACCTCGCAGCAAAGCCAATCAAACTCATCTTCGATGCCGGCGCCTGCAGCATCTGCACCACGTGCAGGCAAGGTATCACCCAGCGACCTCATCGTCACGGTCAATATGTCCAAAAAACACCTGTGGAAAGGCGAGGCTGTCATCGCGACCATAAAAGTGTATACCAAGCACAATATATCCTCTTTCCGCGCCACTACGCTGCCCCAATTTGACGGGTTCATCTCCGAAGAATTACCCGTAGGCAGCAACGAGGCTCAAATGGAGCATTTCCGTGGCGAGAACTATTACTCCGCTGTGCTAAAAAAATGCCTACTCTACCCTCAAAAAGCAGGGACACTAACCATAAATTCGGGCCGATATGACGTGACTCTCGAGACCTATGAACCTATTTCAAACGGTTTCTTTGTTACTTATCGTCCCATCGAGCAAAAAATCACCACTACATCTAACCGTATCTCGGTAAGCGTTGAGGACCTCCCGCAACCGACTCCCGATGGCTTTGAAGGCGCGGTAGGACACTTCACAGCCACTACGGATATCGCCCCCGCACATCCGCGCACCAACGAGGCCCTCACCTACACCCTCAACATCAACGGAACAGGCAACATTAAAGCACTGTCCGCCCCCACCCTGTCATTCCCGGCAAACGTCGAAGAGTATACCCCCGAGGTGGTCAGCGATGCCAACTTCAACGGAACGGATATGCGCGGCACCTGTGCCGTAACCTACACCATCGTACCCAAAGAGGTAGGCACCCTCAATATTCCGTCATGGAATTTCGTATACTTCGACCCGTCGACCGGACGCTATATGACCATCAAGCAAAAGGGATATAACCTCAGCGTAATACGCGGGTCGGCATCATCGGCTGAACAAAAAGACCTCGGCGAAGGTCTCAAGGACATTCGCTACATCCACCGAGTGGATACTGCGTCACTTGCGCAGAAACCCGCCCGAGTTTTCTTCGAAACAATCTACGTGCTACTATATATACTTGTATTGGTGGCATTTGTATCTACTATCATAGTATATCGCAAGCACATACGCGCCAACAGCGACCTGGCTGCACGTCGTACCGCCCGCGCCAACAAAGTGGCCACCAAGCGACTACGCTTGGCAGCCAAAGCCTTGACGGCGAATGACGCAGATGCCTTCCACGAAAGCTTGGCTCGCGCCTTGTGGGGATATATCAGCGACAAACTCCGCATCCCATCATCGGCACTCACTCGTGACAACATCCGAGAGAAACTGCTCGAAAGCGGCATAAGCGAGGAACTCACAGACCGCACAATCAACATCTTGGATCAATGCGAAATGGCTCGCTTCACCCCGGATAGCTCTTCGCCGGAACATCTCAAAGGCCTGTTTGACGAATCCTCGGCCGTCATTAAAGCTGTCGAAAGCACCAAGAAACAACCCACCAAAGCATCCGCAAAAGCATGATGAAAAACCCATATAACATATTGCGATATATAGTATTGGCCATTACTGTAGCATTATGCACAAACACAGATGCCGCTCAGAACATGGTCAAGGCCGAAACTGCGGCCACCCTTTCGGCCAAAGCCGATTCGGCATATAATTCCAAAAACTATACCGAGGCCGCAGACCTATACAAGACCATAATCAAAGAATACGGCGTGTCGTCAGACATATACTACAATCTGGGCAACACCTACTTTCGCATGGGCAAGATTGCGCAAAGCGTATTGGCATACGAACGCGCACTCAAAATCGATCCTTCAAACAAAGACGCACGCATCAACCTCGATTTTGTCAACACGACACTCGAAGATAAACCCGAAGACAACTCGTCAATACTTGGCAAAATACATTCGGAAGTAATTGCCTTAATGTCGCCCAACGCTTGGGCGTGGACCGCCTTCGCTTTGTTTGCCCTAATTATAGGACTTATTGCCATATATCTGTTTTTGTCTAATGTCACAACCCGTAAAGTAGGGTTCTTCGGTGCCATGGTGCTATTCATAGTATTAGTGTACACCACGATTGTCGCCTATCAGAGCGCGGCTGCCATAGACAATAATGACATTGCCATAGTTACCACACCTTCGGCCAATCTCACCCCCGCGCCGTCTGCCAAGACAGACAAGACAGACAAGATTGTTCCGGTGCACGAAGGCACACGTCTCGTCATTATAGACTCGGTAAACGCCGCAAGTAACGATGGTGCCCAATTGTGGTATCATGTGAAAGTCAACAACTCCACTGCCGCGTGGATAGATGCATCAAACGTTGAGCGCATCTGACAATGGCACATCTATCAGCACCTTACAATCTATATTCAATCGGACACACAAAATAAGTGTCGTAAAACATAAAAAAAATCCATAAATATTTTTGGTCAACTCACAAAAGACCACTAAATTTATACCCAGAATAACGACAAGAACCTCCCCTCACGTATCAATAACTATATAATAATCACCCAAACTAACCGATACCATCATGACTAAGACCATCAGTTTCAACGATTTGCGCAAACTCAAAGACAGTCTGCCCGACGGTTCGATGCACCGCATCGCCGACAAGCTCAACATCACTGTTCAGACCGTACGCAACTATTTCGGCGGCAGCAACTACGATTTCGGCAAAAACTGCGGCGTACACATCGAGCCCGGCCCAAATGGTGGTATCGTTGTACTTGACGACTCCACAATCTATGATATGGCTGTGGATATTCTCAAAGAGCAAGAGAACAAAGACTGAAACATATCGGCCTTTACCCACAAAAGACATTACACTCATTCTATGGATGCCTTGCACATGCGAGGCGTCCATAGGCTGTATCAATAACCTTAACCGGCTTATACACACATGCGTCTTATCACCGTTGCTATACACACATACGATCGCGCTATAGAGCTAAAAAATCTCCTCGAAAAAGAAGGCATCGAAGTATTGTTGCAAAACGTCAACCTCGAACACCCGACGGTATCTTCCGGCGTACGTGTTCGTATACACGAAAACGACCTGCCCTTAGCGTTGCGCATCATAGAGCATCGCGAGATATTCACGCCAATGCCTTCACCTTTCAACGAAAAATCGCATTGTATACTTGTACCTGTTGATTTCAGCGATTATTCGGTCAATGCACTCGAAATAGCCTTTGCCCTGGCTCAAAGGCACAACGCCCAAATACGGCTTCTGTACTCGTTCATAGACCCTTACGTTGCCGGAAATATGCAACTCAGCGACCAGCTCACCTACGAAATAGCCGACAACGATGCTAGACAGAGAATCGAAGAAGACGCACACAGACACATGGACGAATTTGCCAATGTCGTAAGGTCTAAAATCAAATATGGCGAACTTAGCCCTGTGGTTTTTGACACCGTAGTCATGGAAGGCGTCCCCGAAGACGCCATCATCGAATACGCCAAAGCTAACCCGCCTTACCTCGTTGTCATGGGTACTCGAAGCTACGCCAAGAAGCAGGAACAAATGATAGGAAGCGTGTCGGCCGAAGTGCTGGACAAATGCTTGTTCTCGGTGCTAACCATTCCACAGGACATCAAAGTAAACATCGAAGCTACAGACATCCGAATACATTTCTTCACCAATCTCGAGCAGCAAGACCTTTTGGCCTTGGACACAATGTCACGCATCTTCAAAAATATCTCGGCCAAAGTCACCTTGGTGCATCTGCCGGCCAAAAGACGGCCTTTCGAACGTTCCAACAAGGAATCACTGCTCAACGTCATGTCTTTCTGCAAAAAGAACTTCCCAAATTTCGAGTTCGACACGATGAGCATAAACGCAGACTGTGCTGCCGAGCAATTCGGATGCCTGGTTAAAGACAATCCTGCGGATATCATCGTAATCCCCAACAAAAGACAAAACGCCTTTGCCCGCTTGTTCAACCCGGGACTGGCACACAAAATGATATTGAACGCTGACATTCCCATGCTCGCCATTCCGGTCTAACAGAAACATGTGCGTACCACCACACTACAAAAGACCATAATATCGGACTTAAAATCAACCTCGGCGGTATATAAGTTCAGACCGACGGCTTCTACTCCGCAAACGTAAGACCGGACACCGCTTCCAAGCGTCCGCGTAGCCGCTCGGCATTGTCCTCACGAATATCAACCACCATCGAACAGCTATTGTCAAACAATTGCTCCACGACCGTACAGTCCTCACTCTTCACCACCTTCATTACATCATTCATAGCTAAATACGGGAATGTAAACACAAACCGACATCGGCTATGACACTCAACCGTCGGCACGGACTGCAATGCCAAGCGGGCGGCCTCTCGATAAGCAGCAATCAGACCCGACGGACCTAGTTTAATGCCGCCGAAATAGCGGACAACAGCCACAACGACATCTGTCAATCCAAGCGAATCTATCTGCCCCAATATCGGACGCCCGGCCGTGCCGGATGGCTCGCCGTCATCCTGAGACAAACGTCGCCCGTCACGCGTCGCAAAAGCCCAGCACACATGTCGCGCGTCATGATAGCGGTTACGCAACGATTGAACATACGTCCGAGCATCTTCCTCGCTGTCTATATGATGTGCATAAGCGATGAAACGGCTCAGCTTTTCTCGCAGCTGACCCTCGCCCTCTTCTTGTATCGTGTAATATGTGTCGGACATAATTTAGTTTTAATGCATGTTTTTGCACCAACGCGCAGTCTTAGCGCCGGTATTCAAAGCACAAAGTTAGTGTATTTTTACATTCGAACACATATCACAGTGCTGACTGAACAATCTAAATCCGGTGAAACCAAGTTATGCATACTCGGATGTGGCAGGCGACATCGAAGACATACGAGACAAAGCGAATTTTCGGTTAAAAAGTGTTGCAAAACTGCATTTGCAGATAATTATTCGTACATTTACACCGCAAAGAGCACGACGCCACGACGCCCGTCCTTTGATACTATATCATACTTTTATCCATATACGAACAACAAAAGCCACAATACACCGACCATGAAGATTGTATTCAGTGTCAACTACCGCACCAATTGGGGCGAGAACCTCGTTCTTACGGGCAACATCGCGCACTTGGGTTCTAACAACATCGACACATCCGTACCAATGAAACTCCTGGGTACGGACAAATGGACAGCCGAGATTGACATCCCGGCCAACACTCCGGACTTCGAATACTCATACGCAATACGCCGCGATGACGGCAGCAGCAAGCGCGAATGGGGACATCCACACCACTTCTATATGCCCAAAGATGCAGGCCACGCCATATACGTCAACGACCGCTGGCAAGACCAACCCTGGGACAAACCATATTACTCGTCTGCCATCGCAGATTGTATCAACCGCCGTGACGATGCAGCCACAGCCACTCGCGTGCTGCCTTGCGCCGGCATGGTCACCATTCAGGTATGGGCACCAATGGTACGTCCGGAGCAGGTCCTCGCCATATGCGGCGAAACACCGTCCTTAGGCAAGTGGGATCCGTCTCGAGCGTTAGTCATGTCCGCGCACGACTTTCCGATGTGGAGCGTAAATATACCGGCTGACGGACTCAGCGTTGCCACCGAATACAAATTTGTGATTCTTGACAAGAATTCGGGCAAACTCGTAGCTTGGGAACTGGGCAACAACCGCACCCTCGGGACACAACCCACACGCGACACTGCCACACTGCTTACCGGAATGCGTCTGCGCAATCCTATGGCGCCATGGCGCGGTGCCGGCGTAGCAATCCCGGTATTCTCTATCCGCACTCGCAATGACTTTGGAGTCGGTGACTTCTACGATCTCCCATTGATGGTAGACTGGGCAACAATGACGCACCAAAACTTTATACAAATCCTGCCCATCAACGACACCACGATGACAGGCACATGGACGGACTCTTATCCCTACAATGCCAATTCGATATTCGCGCTCCACCCCATGTACTTGCGCCTCGAAGCCGTGGGCGAACTGCACGACCCGGCACGTCGCAAATACTACCGAGATTTGGCAGCCGAACTCAATGGCTTGGACACCATCGACTACGAGCGCGTCACACGTGCCAAGGCCGAATATATGCGCGAAATATACGCTCAAGACGGTGCCAAAACAATAGCTTCGGCCGACTTCAAAGCCTTCGTAAAACGCAACACCGGATGGCTACCCAATTACGCAGCTTTCTGCGTCTTACGCGACCGATTCGGCACGGCCGATTTCTCGCAGTGGGACAAATATGCCAAGTATTCCAAAGATTTGGTAAAAAAACTGGCCAAAGAGACTCCCGATGAAACAAACATCGTATACTTCACCCAATACCATCTGGACAAACAACTGAAGACCGTGCGCGACTACGCACACAGCAAAGGCGTAGTCATCAAAGGCGACATTCCAATCGGAATCTCGCGCACAAGCGTAGACGCATGGACCGATGCACGCCTGTTCAACATAGACTGCCAAGCCGGCGCACCGCCGGATGATTTCTCTGTTCTGGGCCAAAACTGGGGGCTCCCCACATACAACTGGGAGGAAATGAACCGCGACGGATTTGCCTGGTGGAAAGCTCGCTTCCGCAAGATGTCGGAATACTTCGATGCATACCGCATAGACCACGTCTTAGGCTTTTTCCGTATCTGGGAAATACCTATGGACGCTATACACGGCCTGCTGGGCACCTTCAACCCCGCCTTGCCCTTCACTCCCGATGAACTGCGATACAACTATGACTTCTGGATTGATGTGGACCTCCAAACTACGCCGTTCATCATGGACTACTTCCTGAGCGACTTCTTCGGCGAATACACGGACGAGGCTCGCAAGACATTCCTCGTAGACGCCGGATACGGACGCTACAGATTGCGCCCCGAATTCGATACTCAGCGCAAAGTTGCCGAATACTTCGACACACTGCCCAAGGACGACAAAAACACACGTATGTACAACGCTTTGCTGGGCCTGATAGACAACGTATTGTTTATTGAAGACAGCCGCGAAAAAGGCAAATATCACCCTCGCATATCGGCTCAATACACATACATCTACCGATCGCTCAACGACTACGAACGTTGGTGCTTCGATCGATTGTACAACGACTTCTTCTACCACCGTCACAACGACTTCTGGTACGGCAAAGCCATGTGGAAGCTGCCTCCGCTAACCGAAGCTACGGACATGCTCACCTGCGCCGAGGATCTCGGCATGATTCCGGACTGTGTGCCCGCAGTGATGCAGAACCTCGAGATACTGACTTTGGAAATACAGCGTATGCCCAAGAACCCCAATCTAACCTTCGGCAATACACATGACTACCCGTATTACTCGGTATGTACCACATCGACACACGACATGGGTGGCATACGCGTATGGTGGGAAGAAGACCGCGAAAAAACACAACGGTACTTCAACGAAGTACTGCAACAAAGCGGCACAGCGCCATATTTTGCCGAACCATGGATATGCGATGCCATCGTCGACCTGCATCTCAAGTCACCGTCAATGCTGTGCATACTGCCACTGCAAGACTACTTGGCTATGGACGGTAAACTGCGTCGCGAAAACCCCGCGGACGAAATTATAAACGTCCCGGCCAACCCACGCCACTACTGGCGTTACCGTATGCACCTCAATATGGAGAACCTCATAAAGGCCGACGACTTCAACAATAAGTTGCGCGACATGATCGATAACGCCGGACGCTGACCCGAGAAGCCACGGCCAATACGCACAACATGACCATAGACGCCGAAGACCTGCGGGCTCAGTGCCTGAAGATGCGATACAGCCGACGACTTGTCGAGCCCGAAGTATTCCCCTCCGAACAGGAGTGGGAATACATCACCGGGCGCGCCATGACGGGCATAGGCTCAAGCCTCTATCGCAAGTATCTGGTATCATGGAGCCTGCCCGAGGACGAGCGCACAGACATCCACTGCAGCGCGCTGCAATGGTTTCCGCAATACATTGCAACCGTACCGCGCGACTACGCTCTGGGGGTTGTCTATGGCGACATATCATCCTGTCCACAAGCCACCCTCGCCGTAATATATAAGGCCCGACTATTCGATGCCGATATGTTGCGCGATGTGCTGCACTCCACCGAGCCACTGTCGCCACCACTTCCTCAAGGTTATTACCCGCTGACATTCGTTGTCGAATGTCTGGACGCATACCAGCCCGAGTACACCAACGATACCCTCGAGTCGATGCGCGAGCTATATCGCGACATCACCGACCCCGAGCCACTGGGACGCATCACCGACAGCCGCGCAATCTTCGGCGGCGGCACAAAGTACGAGTGTCCGCAAGGGCACATCAACGATGCAGGCCAAGAATACTGCATCCAACCGGGTTGCGGCCTCAACATCTACGGGCTACGCCAACGCCACGAGGCTCTCATCGCTGCCTTCGCCGAGCGCATAGATGCCCTTGCCGCCCTCCTTGCCCACTGACAGCGCCGCCCGTATTTCCGACCCTCAATCAAGCCAAACAGCTTAAAAATCTTTAACTCAACAAGTTCACTAAACATTATTGACCTACACAAAAAATTTGGATGAACAGAGATTATGATGTAAATTTGCATAAAATTAAATCCTCAATAAAATGGAAGAATCTGATTACAAATTAAATTATCCTGAATCTGAGCGCAACCTTAAATTTGAAATCGAAAAACTTAATGACAGATGGAAAAAGCATTTAGTTTCAATAACTGGTGACGAGAGCATCCCCGAAATATTTGTAACTGATGGATTCTATCCATATTATACAAATCAGAAAGTTAAAGTTTTATTCATCGGGAGAGAAGCATTGGAAATAGCTGGTGCTAACTATCAAGAATTTTTATATGGCGCATATTTGGATAATAGAATTGGCTCAAAAACACTTAATGCACATCCGTTCCATTCTACAATGCTATATATTGCCTATGCCTTAGAACACAAAGAATATAATTGGCATAATATTCCTTATGCATCTGAATTTATAAACGAATTTGCAAAAAAGGATGGAGTTAGTTTTGCTTTTATGAATTTATCTAAATTCTCGAATGAAAGCGGTCAATGGGTTGCTGACGGTGAACTGATAAATCATTTTATAGATTTAAGTCTTAAATCAAAAGAAAATTTCTTTGGTAGCGAAATTGACCTTTTAAATCCGGATATAATAATTGGGATGAATTTTGGGGGCTGGGCGGAATGCCTTGGGACTTTTTCAGAACAACAAGATTATTATGGGAATAATAGTGACGTACGTGTTTGTCACTTAATAACACAATCAGGTAAAGAATACCCCTATTTTGACACTTGGCATTTTTCTGCTCCTAGCAAATCTCCAAGACGCGACATTTTTTATCCTTTGTTGGACGCGTTAAAGGCACAATTAATAATTTGAAACATATTAGTAAAATTTTCGAGCCGTCCTTGATGGCGACTCGAAGCAAGGAGAGAGGGAGAAAAGGGGTCAGATGACGCGGAACACGTTGTTGTTTGCGCCCATCGAGTAGTCGTATATGAACAGCTCGCGTCCGAAGGCTTCGTAGTCAAAGTAGCGGGCAAGGTCGCCCATCTCGCGTTCGAGATTGTAGCATTCGCTGACGATGTGCCGGGCGAAGTCTTCTTCGCTATCCCACTCGCCGCAGTAGGCTTCCTCGAAGTTGTCGAGTTCGTCGTGGAACTCCATGTAATCGTCGACGGCTTCCTGACCGTGCTTGTCACACATATCCGAGTATTCGAGGATATTGTCGAAGTCGTCCTCCGACATGAAGCCCTCGTTGTACCACTGACGGGGGAAGCCCTCGTAGTCCTGAGCCATCAGCTCCGGGTCTTCCTCGTCGGCGTGTCGTATGTGGATAGACCGGTGCGGCTCAACCCACGACACCGCTATCAACCTGCAAGGCGTTCCACATAGACGTGGCAGACCTATTCCGCTAAAATATGGCACAGGACTAAGAAGGAATCCACCGCCACCGCTGAAAAAACGAGGGCAAATGTCTGAGGCCGTTCGACAACTGGCAAACTATATTAAACAAAGTTTGAAAGGCCTTAATTCCGCAACACTATAATTTAACTTTATTTATAAGTTCCTGAGCAACAAAAAGTTGCCCAGGATTTTGCCATGTCAGAATTTTCACTTATCTTAGTGTTGCAAAAAGAAAACAAGCAAAACTCTAATATGACATGGCAAAAATACAAATTAAATCTGAGAAACTCACACCTTTTGGAGGAATTTTTTCAATCATGGAGAAATTTGACTCCATGCTTTCACCCGTTATCGACTCAACACTGGGTCAGAGATGCAGCAGTATCTTCGGATATCAGTTCAGCGAGATAGTCCGTTCGCTGATGAGCGTTTATTTCTGTGGCGGTTCATGCGTGGAGGATGTAACATCGCATCTGATGCGTCATCTCTCGTATCATCCGACCTTGCGCACATGCAGCTCTGATACCATCCTCAGAGCCATCAAGGAACTGACACAGGAAAACATCTCCTATACTTCCGACCAAGGCAAGACCTATGATTTCAATACTGCAGACAAACTCAACACATTGCTTATAAACGCTTTGGTTTCTACAGGCGAGTTGAAGGAAATTGAGGAATACGATGTTGACTTTGACCATCAGTTCCTTGAAACGGAGAAGTATGATGCAAAACCGACCTACAAAAAGTTCCTCGGCTACAGGCCTGGCGTATATGTTATCGGTGACAAGATAGTCTATATCGAGAACAGCGATGGTAACACGAATGTGCGTTTTCATCAGGCAGACACCCATAAGAGATTCTTCGCTCTTCTGGAATCCCAGAACATCCGTGTAAATCGCTTCAGGGCAGACTGCGGTTCCTGCTCGAAGGAAATCGTCAGTGAGATAGAGAAGCATTGCAAACATTTCTACATCCGTGCCAACCGATGCAGTTCGCTCTACAATGACATCTTTGCTCTGAGAGGATGGAAGACGGAGGAGATTAACGGCATCCAGTTCGAACTCAATTCCATTCTCGTTGAGAAATGGGAAGGCAAGTGCTATCGTCTTGTCATCCAGAGACAAAGACGCAACAGTGGCGACCTTGACCTGTGGGAAGGCGAATACACTTACCGTTGTATTCTGACCAACGATTACAAGTCATCGACAAGGGACATTGTTGAATTCTACAATCTGCGTGGCGGCAAGGAACGTATCTTTGACGACATGAACAACGGATTCGGTTGGAGCAGGCTCCCCAAGTCATTCATGGCGGAGAATA
>ENA-ORRN01000259-ORRN01000259.1-human-gut-metagenome-genome-assembly--contig:-NODE-259-length-43558-cov-13.749466_pt1 | contig 43558 bp, 38 predicted proteins | sample MGYA00242174_ERZ509132 | MGnify/ENA primary metagenome ERZ509132 (study PRJEB26280, sample SAMEA2338671) | human gut metagenome | biome: human gut; feature: human-associated habitat; material: faeces... | reverse complement strand
CCTCCCTGGTCTGTATGCGGCAAAGCTTTGTTGGGAATATGTGGAGCGAAACCGCCGCCATCCTCGGCTACTCCGGCGCGGGGCAAAAGGTAGCCCTTCCCGCGCTCGTGAAAACGCTGGAGATGAGCCGCCCGTATGAGTGCATGGCTACCATATTCCTGCTGATGCTGCTTTACACCCTGCTCATGGTATTTGTCATGCTGCTGTTTAACCTTAAAAAAGGCCAGCTTGCGGGTATAGTTTCCGTGTTCGCGTTCAGCCTGTTCGGCTTTTTACTCAACCCCCAGACCATAAAGGCTATATTCAAACTGCCGGATGCGCTCATGTATAAGGCAAACGTGGCGGTGGGCTGGCTTTCGCCGCTGAATCAGGCCACGTATCACATGCACAACTTCGGCTACGACCTGCTGCCAAGGCTATGGCAGACGTATCTTATATTCGCAATGCTCATCGCCCTGTGCTTTTTCCTTTCCCTTCGGGCGGTGCGGAATTACAACTTTAACTTTGGCGGTACTGAAGCATGAACATTATTTCGGTCAAAAACCTATCCAAGGACTTCGGGCAGGAGCGGGTGCTGCACAGCGTCACCCGCGATTTTGAAAAGGGAAAGATACACGGCATAGTGGGCAACAACGGCAGCGGCAAAACCGTGCTTATGAAGTGCATATGCGGCTTTCTCATCCCCACCGAGGGCGAAGTTATAGTCAACGGCAAGCGGGTGGGCAAAGATGTGGACTTCCCGCCCGGCCTCGGCCTGATAATCGAAACGCCGGGTTTTCTGCCCAATATGACCGGCGTGAAGAACCTTGAAATATTGGCTTCGCTGAATAAAAAGATAGGGCTTGAGCAGATAGCCGCCGCAATACGCCGCGTGGGGCTCGACCCGCTGATGAAAAAGCCCGTTGGTAAGTATTCCCTCGGTATGCGGCAGAGGTTGGGCATAGCCCAGGCCATAATGGAAAACCCAAGTTTGCTTATACTTGACGAGCCGCTCAACGGCCTTGACAAGCATGGCGTTCGGGAGATGCGGCAGCTCATAAAGGGGCTCAAGGAGCAGGGCAAGACCATACTTCTTGCAAGCCACAATCAGGGGGATATAGACGAGCTTTGCGACACCGTGTGCGAGATGGACGCGGGAGTTATGACCATGATACGGGAGGAAAGTATATGAACCGACTATTCGCGGCGCTGATGGCAATATTACTGCTTGCGCTGCCCATCGCCGCTTTTGCTGAGGGAGCGGAAACGCCGCCCGCGGAGACCCAAGCGCCTGTAACTACGCCTGAACCCACGCCGGAGCCTACTCCGGTGGCGGACAAGCTGATAATAGACAGCTGGAACCTGTACGATGGCATGGATAGAACATACCAGCAGGGCTATGTGCCCCGCATAGTGAACGGCTGCTGCTACATTATATTCCCGCTTATAGGCGAAACCTATGACGGCAAGGTGACTGTAACGGCCGACCTTGGCGCGACGGCGGACAGCCCCTTCGTATTCGGCAACTATTCCCAGACCGCAGCCGGCTGGGGGCGGTATGTGTTCATGTTTGAAATACCGCTTGTAAAGGGGCGGATAAACGGCTCATATCCCGTCACGCTGAGAGCCGACTACCTCGACGTGCTGGGTCAGCAGAAGCAGCAGAGCTTTACCGTGTTCGTGACGGTTTCAGACGGCAAAAAGCCCAAGGACCCCGACGCCAAGGAGGCAGCCGAAAAGCCGGAGCTTTTCATATCCGCCTGCGAGATAACGCCGGACACCGTCGGTGGGGACGGGGAGTTTTCCGTGAATGTCAAAATAGACAACATAGGCAGCATACGCGCAAGAAGCGTCAGGCTTACATACGGCAGCGAAGCCGAGGGCATACTGCCCTACGACACCAACAACGCCATACTGCTCGACAACATAGCCTCCGGCGAAGGCGCCGAGGCCGCGTTTAAAATGCGCACCACAAAGGACGTAATAGCGGGGAACAGGGCGTTTTTCATAACATTGGATTACGTCGATCTTTACGGCGGGGTATACACCGCCACGCGGCAGTTCCTCGTGAACGTCACCCAGCCTGCGGAAATGACATACGACTCCATATCCCTACCCAAGAGCGTCACCGCAGGCGAGACCTTCACCCTGCCCGCCAACGTGTTCAACATAGGCAAAAGCACGCTAAGAAACGTTACGGTGAACCTGAGCGGCGCAGGGCTTTTCCCCACCTCCAGCGTGTTCTTAGGGGACATTCAGCCCGGGCAGGCGGGATACGGCGAGATGAAGGTATTCGTGGGTATGCTCTCCATGACCGAGGGCTACACCGAAAGCTACGGCAAAACAAGCGCCGTTTACACCGTTACATACACGGACGACGCGGGCGAAACCCACACCGCCGAGCAGCAGCTTTCCACCGAGATAAAGCAGCCCATCCTTGACGGCGAAAAGACAGACGCCGAAAAGCAGGCCGAGGAAGAGCAGAAGCGCGCCATGAGCCAATGGTGGATAAGCGCGTTGGCGGCGTTCGCAGTCATTGCGATAATCGTCGCGGTGATTGTGGTCAGTAAGTTTGCGAGGATGATGAAGGTGAGGTAAGGAAGCAGAAATAAGGTTCCGTTATTGAGTACGTTAATATAGCGTTTTGATAGAAAGCGTCACGAAAGATTTGTGTTTTCGCGGCGCTTTTTGTTTGCGTCCGTTTTCACGGCGCATCCGCGCCCCTCCGTTTCTTTTTGATTGCTTACACAAAATCAAATTTTACGGAGGATTACAAATGAAAATCATCAATTTGAGATACTACTATCCAACTCTCTATACGCACGATATGGCCTGCACTGTTCCGGACGAATTGAAAGAACTGCTCGACCAATTCATATTGGAGGATTATCGTTACGATGCTAAACGGAGATACTACCGTGCCTTCTACTCATATGACGCTCTTGATGGCATTGAAAACGATATATTGATGTTCGGGCCTTCGCCCTGTGAACTATATGAGCAAAAGGAGCGTCATGCCGCATTGTATGCCGCGTTGTTGAAGCTGCCCGAAAAGCAGCTGCGGCGCATATATGCCAATTATTACCTTGGCATGAGCAAGGCGCAAATAGCCCGAATAGAAGGCGTAAACGAGAGCGGCATTCGCAAGTCCATACGGAGCGGCCTGAATATGCTGCGAAAAGAATTGAATTTTTTCTGTAATGGGGTACGGAAATAGCCAAAAAACCTCTGGATATATGAGGGGAGCAAATCTCCCCTCATGCAGCACAACAGAATATCCAACGGTTCGGATACGTTAACCATACGGCGAGCGATGTGACACATACGCTAAGACTGCCTGCGGGATCTTCCCGTAAACAAGATGGCATCAAAGGTACGAGCGGTAGCATCAATGCCACGACCCTTCGCACGGCGCGAAGGCCGCCAAGACCCGTGTGGTGAATAATGATACTTCTGCGCAGTCGAGATTAAGTTCCAGAGTGCAGCCCGGGCGTTTCCGGGGTGGTGAAAGTCCAATGTAGGCCGTTTGCCACGGCCAGTCCGCATCGTTGCCCATGCACAGGGAAGTAGTGTCGAATATGTGCATCTTGAAACGGAGGAAAAATAAGCGGCGGTCTTTACTGTTGTTTCGACAGGTTAATCAGGCCGCCGCTCAACGTATATTCAAATTTGCATTATCAAGATAAGATAGGAGGATACATATATGTGCAGTTCATGCGCAGAAATACTTGACCAGCGAATTATTGGCATTAACTCTACTCAAAGCATTTGCAGGCAAGGAGACAGAATTATTGTCATTGACGGCATATGCAAAGGTGAAAAACCGCTCGGAGAACTGCTTCTTGAAATAGCGGCAGACAGAATCAATGCGAAAGCTTATTGACGGCGCAGACTGGACACATATCATTCATCCGTATATATTGATGGCGTGAGTTGATATACGTTCTGAATGCGCTGTTTTCTGTTTGGAGATATAGCAATGAGAGTACAGAACATTCACAGAGTCGGAATTTATCTCCGGCTTTCCAGAGACGACGGAAACAGCAATGCGGAAAGCATGAGCATCGTGACACAAAAGCAAATGCTTACCGACTACGTAAAATAAAGAGGGTGGGATTTAACAGAGACATATATTGACGGCGGTTATTCGGGGACTACGTTTGACCGGCCCGCCTTTCAAAGGATGTTAAAGGATATTGAACACGGATATATCGATTGCGTCATCACCAAAGACCTGTCACGTTTAGGCCGAAACTATGCGAAAACAGGTTATTACACCGAAGAATACTTTCTGGAGCATGGGGTTCGCTATATTGCCGTAAACGACAACGTGGATACCATGAAGGACGATAATGACATCGCCCCGTTCAAGAATATTCTTAACGAGATGTATGCAAAGGACATTTCACGGAAAATCAGATCGGCAAGGGCGGTCAGCGCAAGGCAGGGAAAGTTCCTTGGCAGCAAACCGCCCTTTGGATATATCCGCTGCCCGACTGATAAGCATAAGCTGATAATCGATGAAAAGCCCGCGCAAATCATTTCGCGTATGTTCGATATGTTTGCATCGGGCGACAGCGGCAGGCATATCAGCGATGTCTTTAATAATGAAGGTATACTTTCGCCACGCGCCTATTACTATCAGCAGATAGGGCGGGAAAATCCTTTGAACGAAAGCATGACCTGGAACAGCAATACGGTTATGCAGCTGCTCAGGAACCCTGTCTATATCGGAAATATGGTACAGGGTAAGCGGCGCGTCACATCCTTCAAAACTAAAAGCAGGGCTGTTGTACCCGAAGATGACTGGATTGTTGTAGAAAATACCCATGAAGCTATTATCGGAAAAGACAGCTGGGCAAAAGTTCAAAAGAAGATAGCGTCTGGGAAAAGCCCCCGCGTTACCAAAAGCGGAGAAATCAGTCTGTTTGCGGGAATAGCACGCTGCGCCGACTGCGGAGCCTCCATGACATTCAATACAAAGCAATATGACGGAAGGACGTACTATATCTATAAATGCAGCAGATATGCCGTCCACGGGAAATCAACCTGCTCAATCCACCATATTCCCGCATCTGCGTTGGAAGAAGCTGTATTGCAAAACATCCGCTTCAATGCACAGCTTCTCAGCGAAAATGACAAGGAATTGCTTGAAAAGCTTATAGCGTTGGGCAACCGTGGGCAGCAATGCGAAATGCAGGAAGCAAAAGCAAAGCTGAATGAAGCCGTAAAGCGTCTTGAGGTGGTTGAAGATATGGCGCAGAAGCTGTTTGAAGAGCGCTGCACGGGAAATGTGCCGGACAGCGTTTTCAAGAAGCTGATGCAGAACTATGACATTGAGCAGGCAAACCTCAACCATGTCATTGCGGAAAAGCGCAACACGCTTATGGAAATAGAAAATGCCTCCGTTGACATTTCCGCATGGGCAAAGGAATTCAAGCAGTATACGAACATTGACAAGCTGAATCGCAAAATAGTGACAAAGCTGATAGACAGCGTGGAGGTCCACGAATCCACCAAAGAAAACGGGGTCATTAAGCAGCACGTTACCGTAAACTATAAATTCGTAGGTCAGTTAAGCGCATAAGCGCACTTGGGATTTTTAACGAATGGTCATATCACTGGCACATAATAAAAATCCGAGAGGAAATGCCTCTCGGATTCTTATGAGCTGGCGGAGAAGGAGGGATTTGAACCCTCGCGCCAGTTACCCCAGCCTACTCCCTTAGCAGGGGAGCCCCTTACAGCCACTTGGGTACTTCTCCACGCGATGCTGTGTTGTTATTGGATGAGCGGGGATGTTGATCCTTCGGTATCCGCCAAGTAAGGCAAACTGCTCTGTCTTATTTGGCGGAGAGAGAGGGATTCGAACCCCCGGTGCCTTGCGACATCACTGGTTTTCAAGACCAGCTCCATAAACCACTCGGACATCTCTCCTCGTCCAGCTTTTGTATTATAGCAAAGCCCTCGCGCGTTGTCAACAGGTTATTGCCGCATTTCCCGCGCGGCCGCAAACGTTTATTTATCGATGAATATGAACACCATGGGATAGCCGCCGCTTATTACGCCGTAAGCCTTTGCGCCGGTGTATTCGCCCTCAAGCGGGGTTATCTTGCGTGTGGACAGCGAATAGACATACGTCAGCTCGCCAAAGTCAAGCTCCCCCGAATACGCATACCGCGCGTTTATGAACGATATTGAAAGGCCGGGGTTCACCGTCTCTTCCATGTTGCCGGGCGTCCTTGCCCATTCGCTCCCCGCCCCGCAGCCGCACAGGAGCAGCATGCATAAACATATTATTATCATCGTTGTGATGCGTTTCATGGTGTACCTCCTTGGAGTGTGGGTGTTTCGGAAGATATAGTTTCTTTGGCATTGGTTTAGCATTTTGGTTGATATTTATCAAGCTGTTTTAGAATACTTTTTTCATATTTGTATTGTTTTGTATTGTATGTTTATAGTATAATAAGCATATTAAGCAAAAAGGAGTACATGACATGAAGATTTTAATTGTTGGCGGCGTGGCAGGCGGCGCAACCGCCGCAGCAAGATTGCGCAGATTAAGCGAAGATAATGAAATAATTATGTTTGAACGCGGCGATCATATTTCTTTTGCAAATTGCGGTTTGCCTTATTATGTTGGCGGCGTTATAGGAAATGAATCCGACCTGCTGCTTCAAACTCCCGAAAGCTTCAGTGCAAGATTTAACGTTCAGGTAAGAACGCACCATGATGTTATATTTGTTTTGCCGGACAAAAAGCAAATACTTGTTCGTGATATAGACAATCACGCCGAGTATTTGGAAAGCTATGATGTGCTGCTGCTCTCACCCGGGGCAAAGCCAATCAACCCGTTCGGTGAAAATGCGCTGACGCTGCGTACTGTGCACGATGCGCTCAGGTTGCGCGAATTATGTGAAGGCAGCACCGGTCGCGGGCGTGCGCTGGTAATAGGCGGCGGTTTTATAGGCTTGGAAGCAGCCGAGAATATTGCTGCATGCGGGTTAAGCGTTACCCTCGTTGAAAAATCCGATCACGTTATGCCAAACATGGACCGCGAGATGACATTCCTTATAGAGAAAAAGCTGCATGACATGGGCATAGATTTGCGCTTAAAATGCGGGGTAAAACATTTGTGTAAGAGCAAAGCAATGCTGGATAACGATGAGTATATTGACTACGATATTGCCGTTTGCGCCGTAGGTACCCATCCCGATACAGATTTTCTGAAAGACTCCGGCATAGCGGTAACAGAGAAGGGCGCTATTTTGGTAGATGAACAGTTACATACCAGCCAACCGCACATATATGCTGTTGGCGATGCCGTTGCCATCCCGCACATCGTTACGGGTAAAACGATGAATATACCTTTGGCCGGGCCGGCTAATCGTCAGGGCCGTCTGGCCGCAGATGCAATAATGGGCCGCGATGTCGTATATCCGGGCGCCCAAGGGGTAGCCATACTGAAGCTTGATGACATGACAATTGCCTCTGCGGGCGCAAGCGAAAATCTGCTCATCTCCGCAGGAATACCGTATACCAAAAGCTACACCCACTCTATGCCGCATGCCGGTTATTACCCCGGCGGGCGTATGATGAGCATTAAACTGCTGTTCACGCCCGACGGTAAAACGGTACTCGGTGCGCAAATAGTAGGCTGCGAAGGCGTTGATAAGGCCATAGACTTATTTGCCGTCGCAATAAGCCATAGAATGAGCGTGTTCGAACTTGCCGAAATGGAGTTAAGCTATGCGCCCCCGTTTTCCTCCGCAAAAGCCCCCGTTAATATTGCCGGATATGTTGCATCAAACATTGCAGATGGAATGCATGAAGTGTTCTATGTAAGCGATATTCCCAATCTTGATCCCGCAAAGGATCTGCTTGTTGATATAAGGACGAGAAAAGAATATAATAATGGCACTATTCCGGGAGCCATGCTGCTGCCGCTGGACGAAATACGCGCTCGGCACAACGAGTTGCCCCGGGATAAAAATCTTTACATTTTCTGCCGCATCGGTCAGCGCGGGTACTACGGATACAGGCAGCTTAAGCAGCTGGGCTTTGAAAACGTAAAAAATCTCAGCGGCGGATTCATGAGTTATATGGAGGCTTATAATAAATGAACTCCTTAAAAGAACTTCTTGAAAGCGGGTTCGGTAAGGCTGAATACTATACCGATAATGAGCGCAAGCTTTATGGCGACGTCAACATGAATTGCTGTGAACGCATTCTATATGGCGCAAATCGGGCTTATAATCTCGGACTAAAGAAAGAGGACATGCGGATTGCATCCGCGTTTGGCGGCGGCATGGGCGTTGGCACGGTTTGCGGCGCAATATCCGGCAGCCTTATGGTTTTGGGTCTGCTGTACTCCGGCAAGCTTGAAAAAGAAACCGCGCTAAAAGCCGATATTACAATCCCGTTTCTAAAAAAGGTAAAGAAAAAGCAAGGCAGCCTGAATTGCCGTTACAATAAAGCGCACTATGCCATCAGGGAACCCGTTTTCGATTGCAGCGCCGTAATTCTCTCCTTGGCGGAATGCTTAGACGAAACGGTTGCTTCCATAAACGGATGATATGCAAAAGGCCTGCATTTGCAGGCCCTTTGTTTTTGCTAAATTATCAACTTAAACCGGTCGCTGTTTATATATTGCTGCGTGCGGTGCGAAGGCATATTCGCCATATCATAAGTTAAGCTTGAGATATACAGCAGCGGATAGTCCCGCGGCACACCCAGATACGTGGCCATTTGATAGCTTGCCCGCTTTACCTCTATAACCTTGGTAGCATGAGAAAAGCGAATGTTGTGCTTGTTGTTCAAAACAGCAAACAGCGAAACATTGTTCAGATCTTCGTCCAACAGGAACTGATAGGTTGAGGCCGGATAGCGGCTTATTTCTATGGACACAGGCACATCATCCGCATACCTTATACGTTCCACGGCAATTATTTTATCCTCCGGCGTGAGCTCAAGCTCAGTAATATCTTCCGGCTCCGCATCTTCAATAACGCACTTTATGGTTTTTGCGCCCGGCTTCATGCCGTTTATGTTACATATGTCCGTAAAGCTGTATATTCCGGACATACTCTTGTAAAGCTTTTTTGATGCAATAAAGGTGCCTTTGCCGCGGCGGCGCATGAGCAGCCCTTCCTTTACCAGTATTTCCAGTGCGCTCCGTATTGTTATGCGGCTTACCGAGTATATCTCGCTAAGCTCTTTTTCTGTAGGAATCCTCTGTTCCGCATTATATTTTCCGTTCTGAATATCCTCGCGGATTATATAAGCCAACTGAATATATAAAGGCTCTGCGGAATCGCTTTCCAAATGCATAGCTTGCTCCCCCTGTTTCGGCTTATAATATATTGTGATAGTACAAACCAATGTTCATAGAAAGTATACCTTGACGGTTGGTAAAAAGCAACAGATTTTCTTCTTTATTTGGCTAAATTATCACGTATTCGGTCAAGGCATTCTTTTACGACCGTTCTGTCCGTTGCCAAATTGATACGTGCGTAGCCTTCGCTGTTTTTCCCAAACACACTTCCTTCGTCCAATGCAATCTTTGCTTTCTCCCGAAGGAATACGCTCAATTCCTTCCCCCGCAGCCCTGTGCCGGAAAAATCTATCCATGCAAGATAAGTAGCTTCCGGCCGGGTCATCCTAAGCGCCGGCAAATACTGCTTGATATAGTTATCAACAAAGCAGAAATTTTCCCAAATATACCGCTTTACCTCCTCCAGCCACTTATCGCCGCTGGCATAGGCCGCTTCAATTCCGGCAATCGATAAAGGATTATTGGGTATAATTCCGCACTGCGACTTGGATCGGCGGGTAAACGCTTTCCTCATATTTTCATCAGGAATAAATATATTGGCCATCTTCAGTCCGGCCATATTAAAGGTTTTGCTTGGGGATGTGCATACCGCCAGCTTATCATAATCCGTAAGCGTTCCCAGCGGGATATGCTTTGCGTTAAACACGAAGTCCATGTGTATTTCGTCCGCTATAAGATATATATCATTGCGCTTGCATATGTCTATTACGCGCAACAGTTCTTCCGCTGTCCACGCCCTGCATACCGGATTATGCGGGCTGCATAAAAGCAGCATTTTATTTTCCGGACACGACGCTTTTCTCTCAAGGTCATCGAAATCCATTGTATAATAACCGTCTTTTTCAAGCAACTCATTATTCACAAGGACACGGCCATTGTCCAAAACACATTCTTCAAACGGGAAGTATACAGGCTTTTGAATTATTACACCCTCCCCCGGATTGGTGAATGCCTGTACAAATATATTCAATGCGCTTACAACCGTTACGCTTGTAACAAGCCATTCCTTTTGAACACTCCAGCCATGCCGACGCTGCATCCAGCCCGCGATAGCATCAAAATAGCTGTCCGGCAATACGGTATAGCCAAACACTCCGTGATCAACGCGCTTGCGAATAGCCGATACAGCCTCTTCACAACAGCGGAAATCCATATCGGCTATCCAAAGCGGCAGCAGTCCCTTTTCGCTGAACATAGAAGACATATTGTCCCATTTAGAGCAGCTTGTTCCCCTGCGGTCCGTCATTTTATCAAAATCGTACATAAAGCCTCCATATCATGTTTTATATTGTTGTATTCCAATGTATTATGTAGTAAAATAAGTCATATACCCGTTAGGAGCATGACCATGAATTCATTATTCCGCCGATGCATACCGTACCTTTGCGCAGGGCTTATATCCATACCTGTGTTCTACTGTATTTTTTTCCGCAATAAGCCCATGCTCATAGGTATTTCCGATAGCTGCTTTCTATGCGGCATACTGCTTGTGCTGTTCAGTTTAGTATGCTTTATAAGCCAATCCGGTCTGTTTGATCGCGCCATATACAGTTTCTACACTTTTCGCCGCATATTCAGGCGCAAAGAGACTAAAGCATTGCCTTTTGAAGAATATATTCAAAAGCACAAGGGCCTAAAAAGCAACTGGCTGCCTGCCGCCTGCGGCGCAGCATATATAATACTGGCCGCGTTGGCAGGAGCTATAGTCTAACCTCTGTTCGCCATAAGCACATATTTTTCATATTCATCCGGCGTACATAATATGCTGTGCCCTTCCTCAACGTGGCGCATCTCAAGCCGCTCGTCGTCAATGTTATATGCTGACGGGTCATAGCTAACGCGCACTCTTCGCCTTTCGCCATGCGGATTCGGCAGCGGAATAGAAGATATAAGCGACTTGGTATATGGGTGCAGCGGATTATGATAAACCTTGTCCGCATCCCCCATTTCCACCATCCTTCCCTTATACATAACGCCTATTGTATCGGAAAAATACTTGACCACCGAAAGATCGTGCGCAATAAACAATATGGTCAGCCCCATATCGCGCTTCAGATCATTCAGCACATTTATTACCTGCGCCTGGATTGATACATCCAGCGCTGAAATAGGCTCATCCGCTATTACCATTGTCGGTTCAACTATAAGCGCCCGCGCTATGCCTATTCTCTGGCGCTGTCCTCCGGAAAATTCATGCGGATAGCGCGTAGCATGCTCCGGCAAAAGGCCAACGCGATACAGCGCCTCCCCCACCATATTTCTTACGGTGGCTTCATCCTTTATGCCCTTTATTTTTAGTCCCTCGGCAATAATTTCCTGCACGGTCATACGTGGATTCAGCGAGGCTATAGGATCCTGAAACACCATGGCTATATTGCTGGTTAAGAATTTTTGAAGCTCCGCGTCTTTTTTCCCTGAAATTATCCTGCCCCCAAATGTAACCTCGCCCGACGAAGGATTATATAAGCGGATTATTGTACGCCCAAGTGTTGTTTTTCCGCATCCTGACTCCCCCACAAGACCGAAGGTTTCTCCGTTTTTCACCTGAAAGCTAACGCCGTTCACGGCCTTTACCGTAACCTTGGTTTTCCCGTGACCGGAAATGAAATGAGTATGCAGATTTTTTACGTCAAGAAGAATATCGCGTTCATTTGCATTCATATTCCATATCCTCCTCTACCATTCTGTCTATGCGCCTTTTTAGTTCTTCAGGCATTTCCACCCTTGGTGCATACGGATGCAAAAGCCATGTTGCCGCATAATGTGTATCCGATAATTTGAAGAACGGAGGTTCTTCCTTAAAATCAATATCCAGCGCATAATGGTTTCTCGGCGCGAATGCATCGCCCTTGGGCGGCATCAGCATGTTTGGCGGGGCGCCCGGTATAGAGAAAAGCCTTTCTCGGCTTTCGCTGTCCGGCATTGCAGACAGCAGCGCCCAGGTATACGGATGTGCAGGATGATAGAAAATATCATCACATGTGCCAAACTCAACTATTTTACCGGCATACATAACGCATATTCTGTCCGCCATGTTTGCCACCACGCCCATATTATGCGTGATAAATATAACGGAAAGATTTCTCTCCTGCTTAATCTCTTTTATAAGATCAAGTATTTTGGACTGTATAGTAACATCCAAAGCCGTGGTCGGTTCATCACAGATAAGTATTTCCGGGTTGCACGCAAGCGCAATAACTATAACTATACGCTGGCGCATACCGCCGGAAAACTGAAACGGATACTGATTAAAACGCTTTTCGGGTTCGGGAATGCCAACGGCGGCCATCAATTCAAGGGCGCGCTTTTTCGCCTGTTCATGGCTCAGCTTTTGATGTACACACAATGTTTCGGTTATTTGCTTGCCAACCTTCATTATAGGATTAAGCGCAGAAAGCGGATCCTGAAACACCATAGCTATGCGCTTGCCGCGTATTTGACAAAACTGCTCTTCCGTAAGTTTGGTAAGATCCATTCCGTCATACAATATTTCACCGCGATCTATTACCGCATTTTTTGAAAGTATCCCCATAATGGCTTTGTTTGTAACGGACTTGCCCGAGCCTGACTCGCCGACTATGCAAAGCGTTTCGCCCTTGTTCAAATCAAAGCTTACGCCCCTTACCGCCTGTACCTTCCCTGCAAAGGCGTTAAAGCTGACCGTTAAGTCCTTTACCTGAAGAATAGGATTGTTTTCGCTCATAAATACCTCCTTAGGTGCCGCGCTGCGTTGGGTCAAATGCATCCCTTAGCCCGTTGCCGAACAAATTGAACGATATCATCAGCACCGATATAAGCACCGCCGGGAAAACGGTTTGGTATGGGTACTGGAGCAGAACGGTTTGCGCATGGCTGAGCAGCACGCCAAGTGACGCTTCGGGCGCCCGGATGCCAAGCCCTATATAGGCCAAGAAGCTTTCGGCAAATATGGCGCTTGGAATAGCTATCATTGTTCTTGTCACTATCGGGCCTATAGCGTTCGGCAAAATATGGCGGAAGATCAATACCGCGTCCTTTGTGCCAAGAGTGCGTGCCGCAAGCACATATTCACTATCCTTAAAACGATAAAACTGCGCCCTGATAAGCGTTGCCGTGCCAACCCAGTCGCGTACAACAAGCGCCATTATAATGGCAAAAAGGCCATTGCCAAAATACATGATGAACAACGTCATAACAACTATGTTAGGAAACGCCTGAACTATTTCCGCAAAGCGCATCATCACCATGTCCGTCATGCCGCCATAATAGCCGGCGATAGAGCCATATATTACGCCGAACCCTACATTGGTTAAAACGGCAGCGAATGCGATTATAAGCGATATTCTGCACCCCCGCCACACGCGCGTCCAAAGATCGCGGCCAAGATAATCCGTTCCGAACCAGAAATAATCGTCCCCATAGCCGGAATAAATATAAGTATCTATACGTATATCGCACATTTCAACGCCATTAACAACAGTTTCATTAAATACGTCCAATATGCAGCCTTCCGGGTATTTTTCCGTATTATCCAAATTATCCTTACGGCGGTTTTTAAGTACGGTTGAACCATTCAGCAGATTTATGCCTTCGCATCCCTTAATGCGCGCGGGAAGATTTGCCCTATCTAAATCCTGATCGTTATACCCATATTCGTTCATCATAGGCCCAAACGCCGATAGGATAACTATTATGCATATTATGGCGAACGCAATTATAGATGCCGTATTCTTGCCAAACCGCAGCATTGCATCCTTAAAGAAGCCTACCGGTTTTGTTTCAAATTTGGCGTCGTGTATCTCCTCTTCCCTCGTATGGAGTTTGAAATCCTCCTTTTGAAGGGAAAGATATTCGGGATCCGTAGTCTGGAATATCCTCATTGTTTCTTTCCTCCCATACGAACTCTCGGGTCTATTACAGCGTATAGCAAGTCTACCACAAGCACCGTCATCAGCGATACCAATGAATAAATCAGCAAAATAGCAATGGTAAGATAATGATCGTTTGCATTTATTGACTTGATCATCAGGCTTCCCATGCCCGGAATGGCAAATATGCTCTCCACAACAAGCGAACCGCCAAGCACGTTTGCAAACATAGGCACTACTATATTGAGCACCGGAATGCATGAGTTTCGTATTGCATGGCGAAAAATAGCCTTTGACCGCGTGAACCCCTTGGTTCTTGCGAGCAGTATATACTCGGAATTCAATGATTCTATCAGTTCAGCCCTCATATAACGCGCAACCTTTGCCATAGGGTCCAGAGCAAGCGAAAGCGTTGGCAAAAAAAGCGAAAGATATTTAACCGACGCCATATCGGATACGGTATAGGTTATAGGGAACCAGCCGAATTTGTATGCGGCAAAATATTGCAGAAGCGTAGCATAGATAAACGACGGTATTGAAATGAAAAGAATAACAAAAAGAGATATTCCGTGATCCGTCATTGTATTCTTTTTTATTGCCGCGAATGCGCCAAATACCAGCCCTATGGGTATTGATGCAAGCAGAGATACCAAATTGATAAAAAGAGTAAGCGGCACCTTTCCGCCCAGCACCTGAAATACGGGTATATTGGGCTGTATTTTCATAGATATGCCCCAGTCGCCCTTGAGAAGAACATTCTTCATAAAAATTCCGTACTGCTCAATGAGCGGCCTATCCAAATGGTATTTTGCCTGGATCATATCCAACACTTCGGCTGATATGGTGGGATCGTCGTAAATGGAGCTTGGCATAAGACGAATGACTAAAAAGGCCACGGTTACAATAATGAATAATGTAAGCAGCATGGCCAGAAGTCTTTGCATCACATAGCGGGCCATAGCATGGGACTCCTTTCATGATTTGGACAAATATTGCGCAGGGCTCTCCTTGCTGCAAGAGAGCCCCCGCACCGGATAAACCAGGTTTTATTCGGCATCTGTTACAGAAGCATAGATCCAGCCAAAGCCAACGCGGTTAACCCACTGATCCGCGGCCAACTGAACACGATCCGCTTTAAGAGTCTTATCAATAAGCTCTATTACAGGAATACCGGACACGTTATCAAGCCATATGCTTTCCATTTCCGCAACGTAACCCAATCTCTTTTCATGGTCAAAGCGTTCTTCGCTGCTATTGGCCAGCGTCCAGAGCTCATCGTAACGTTCGGATGTAAAGGTATCATAGCGGTTAGCCCATGCGCTGCCATATACCTTAAGTCCGTTCCAGGGAGCCAGTTCATTGGTAGACCACCCGGCAAAACCAAGATCGAACGATGTGGGATCGGTCTTTGCGGCGCGTATCTGATCATTGGACTGGCTTGTGGGCAAGCCGTTCAGCACCAGTTCAAAGCGGTCGGCGCCAAATATAGCGGGCCAGCTGCTCTGCAATGTTTCAGCAATGGCAGTCATATCCGCGTCGTCGTTTCGGTAAGTCAGGGTAATAGTCACCTTATCCTGTCCTGCGGCCGCAAGCGCCTGTTCAAACAAAGCCACAGCCTGCTCAGGATCATATCCGTTATGGTCATCGGGGATAGCGCTGCCCTGCTTGCTGTTGCGGTAAGATTCACCGGTGGTAACATCGGCCAGGAAACGGCTGGAAATAAGGTAATTAGCCGGCTTTGCGTTCAGCAGCTTTGCAATGGACTCACGATCCACGGCCAAGAACAGCGCTTTGCGGAAGTTCACATCGGAAAGAATAGGATTATCGGGGTTGTTTACGTTTACCGGCATATACTTTACATATATGCTGGGCGAGTAAAGCACGCGGGGATCCTCTTCATAATCCTTAAACTGGGAAGAATTAAGTTCAACATAGTCCAGCTCGCCTGCTTCAAACATCTGAAGCTGAGTCCCTCTGTCGGGGATTATCTTCATTACCAGCTTTTCAATCTGAATCATATCCTGCTTGATATATTCAGGATTCTTCTTAAAGCTTATTTCGGCATCCCTTTCCCATGCGTTATAGGTAAATGCACCGGAGCACACAACCTTGTCTATATCGGTACCATATGTGGTTGCCGTACGATCGGAATTCATAAGGGATTCATACATTTCCTCATATACGGGGACCGTCCAGGCATACGCAAGGTGGCTCATCACCTCAGTCGCATCCTGCGCAATGGAGGTGGTTATTTCTATTGTCATATCATCCACCTTTTTGATGCCTACATCCTCCCACGTAGGTACAGCGCCTTCTACTTCGGTCTGCGTATAGTAAGCCTTGGCATTGAGTATCTTTATATAGTCCTCCGCAAATGCGCCGCCGCGGCCGTTAACCAGCTTAGGGTCGAGCAGCATTTTGAAAGAATACATAAAATCGTCAGCTGTAATGGCTTCTCCGTTTGCCCAACGGGCATCGGGCGATATCTTTATTTGCCAAACGGTGCCGTTATCGTTCATCTTTATGGGCTCGCCATCGGCTATGCAAGCGCGCAGGGATACGCCGGACTTGTCATCGTTATAGAAATATCCGTACAGGGCCGCACCGGTATATTCAATACAGCAGCTCTCTATATCTGACGTATACATATGCGGATTAAGCGTGGCAATGGACTCGGTACGGGCAAACGTCAGCGTACCTTTGCCAGTAGCGGAAACCTGCTGAGGCTCTTCGCTCTGCGTTGGTTGTTCAGACTGTACGGGGGCAGCCGTTTCTTCCGCCGGTGGGCTGCTTATCGGCGCTCCATTCTGATTGGTGCATCCGGCAACAATAGCCGCCAGCATGGCAACGGCCATTATAAGTGAAAACAATCGCTTAGTAGACATTGTCATTCCTCCTTATTTGAACAGCTTTTCAGGGGTAGGTTTATAGTCGATTATCTTATCAACAAGTCTCTCCAGATAATCCAGCACTTCATTTGTCATAGCCTCGCCTATTTCAGCGGTGGCTTTGCGGGCATCGCCCAGCGCACCGTTAAGCGTAACATCATGCTTCCAGTTCCAAACGCCCTGTCCGCCGCCCGGTACAAATGCCGTCCTATCAGTAAATATGCTGGTCTGATTAATGCCTTTTTCTCTGTGCTCGCGCACTATATCCGGCCTCAAATACATACATTGCGCGGTTTCCATTTCGCAGGCATGCCCGAAGTTGCCCGGCTGAATACCGGGGAAATATTTCTGTATGCCGCCTTCAAGCAGTTCTGAGCCAACCGGAGTCCAGAATGCGGTAACGTCATGCTCTTGCTTAAGTATCTGCACAGCAGACATGAGGCAGGGCTTATTGCCGCCATGAGCATTCACGAACAGCACCTTATCAATGCCGTAGTGTACAGCGGAAAGCGCGGTATCTACAAGCACGGCGGTAAGCGTGCTTACGCGCAGCGTTGCAGAGCATGGGAAATCCATATGGTGTGAAGAGATACCGTACGTTATAGGCGGGAAGCATATCACCTTATGCCCGCAGCGGCCGGCAAGAAGCTTGGCAATGCGGTATGCCCTTACGGTATCGGTCACAAACGTAGTGTTCGGGCCATGCTGTTCGCATGAACCTACGGGTATAAGCGCCACCTTTATTTCAGGCAGCACCTCGGCCACCTCCGGCCAAATCATGTCCTCCAGAATTAAACGATCCATTTTTTAGTTCCTCCTTTCAGTGCCAATGGGGTTTATCCCATATTTTCAGCTTTTGTCCCAACCCTTTTTCGAGGGCCTTATTGTAAAGGTCATACCCCCATGCCACATCCTCTATCGGGAGTCCGCCCACAACAAGCAACAGTTTGTCATCATCGCTCTTCCTTGGCGCCGCCGTACCGGCAACCACATCGCCAAGGCTAACAATATTATCCTCTTTCAAAATTCCCTTATCGTAAAGCATCAGCATATCATATGATGATGCCCAATCCTTTATGGATTCAAGCCCTTTCTCATGCATTTTCCCTTCTTCAAGGTAATCAAGATGCATCTGCCAGTTGTCAACGGCAACTCTGTTTTTAAGATACATTTCGTCAGGCAATTCGGCCGTTCCCGTTATAGTAAGCAATGCACCGGGCTTAAGCATTTCGGGCGTAATATGCACCTTAACCTTTCCGGCTGTTGCGACGCTTATAACGTCCGCATACCGCAGCGCCTCCTCAAGCGAGTCGCAAATCTCATATTCCGCAACAAATTCCTTTTCCATATCCTGTTGGAATGATATTGCCCTATCTTTATTTATATCATATAGATAAACCTTATTTATTCTGCCCATGCCTTCAGCAATGGCCATGGTGCAGGCATGGTTGATAACCCCGCACCCTATTACGGCAATGTTTTCGGCTGATGCGCTTTTGAGATATTTGGCCGCAACGCCTGGTACCGCGCCTGTTCTGGCAGCGGAAAGCAGATTGGCGGACATTATCGCCATTGGCGCGCCGGTATCCGCATCATTCAATGAAAACATAAGTATTGAGCGCGGCATGCCCTTTTTTATGTTTTCAACATTTGACCCATACCATTTCTGGCCTGTAACGTGAAAACGCCCTCCGAGATAGGCAGGCATTACCATATAACGGCGATCGGGGCCGGCTTTGGGCATGCCCTCAAATGCAGGGTTTTCCGGATACCAAAGCATAATTCCATGGGAGTTTCCCTTAGGCCCACCCATGATGTAATCGCCTTTGCCGGCTAAGAGGAACATATCCTCCATCGTGCGGACACACTGTTTCATATCCAGCACACCGGCTTCAAGCATGTCCGGTTCGGATAAATACAGGAACTGCAATCCTTCGTTTTCCATTTTCGTTATTCCTTTCCTTGTATTGCACTCAGGCTTGATAGCTTACCGTTTACATTTTTTAAAGCATGGTATGCTTCCTCCAATATGCAGCGCAGCTCTTCATACATGCCTTTCGTCCGTAAATCCGGCTCACTTATGGCTTCTGTTTTATGAAATTCCTTTACTACCGATATGTCGGAAAATATACCCGCCCCAACGCCGGCCAATACTGCTGTGCCCAAGCTGCCTGCGTTCAGATCCACATTTGTTTTTATAATGCTTTTTTGGAATACATCTGCTAGTATCTGGCGCCATGCCGCGCTTTTTGCCCCGCCGCCAACTATGCGCACGGAATCAACAGTATCCAGTTTTTCCATCCTGTTAAGGATTATAGCCAAATGCAATGCTACGCCTTCCATAACGCTTCGGCTCATATGTGCACGCGTATGGGTTGCTTTTAACCCGAGGAACGCCCCTTTTGCTCCCGTATCAAAATACGGCGCGCGTTCGCCCAGTATATATGGCATATACAGCATGCCGTCCGCACCCGGTGATACGGATGTAATTTGCTTTTCCATTTCAGCATATGAGGGATTGTCACAGCACAGGTTTTTTATATACCAATCATAGCTCAATCCGCCCGCCTGCATGGTTCCGCCATTTATATAGTAGCCCTTTCTCAGCGACAGCCCCTTATAAAGCCCGCTGTGAGCATCCATATTTGCTTTATCCGTTGCTGCCGAAAGCCAGCTTGATGTTCCAAGGCAAACATAAGCTTCGCCCTTTTCGAGTATACCCGCACCAAGCATCGCTGCCCGCCCGTCCCCTGCACCCTGTACAACGAGTGTTCCGGGCAAAAGGGCACACTCCTCAGCGACAGAATCAAGCACATTACCTATCGGCGTGCCCGCCCAAACGACCTCCGGCAGCTTGTTCTGCGCCAGTCCTACAGCCTGCAGAATCTCATCTGACCATTGGCCGCTGAAAATGTTATAGAGATGAGTATGCCCCGCATCGGAAGCGTCCGTAAAAAAGCTGCCTGTTAGTCTTAGGTTTATATAGTCTTTAGGTTGAATGAATTTATACGCTGCTTCGAATACCGCAGGCTCATGTTCTTTAAGATAAAGCACCTTGGGTGCAGTATAATTGGCGCTTGGCGCATTGCCGGTGATGGAATAAAATCTATCCTTGCCTACAACAGACTCAATACGTTCGTTCTCTTTGCCGGCTCTTCCGTCCGCCCATATCATGCACCTTCGCAGCGGTATGCCCTGTTTATTCACCGGCAAACAGGCCATCATCTGTCCGGATATGGCTACGGCTGCCACCTCGCCCGGATTCCTATCTTTCAGCAATATTCGGTTATTGTTGCAAAAGGCATTCCACCAGTCCACTGCATCTTGCTCCGCAAAGATGCCTCCCTCTGCATAGTACACAGGATAGCTTTGTTCGCTATGGGCTAACAATTCTCCATTGGCCGCATACAGTGTAGCCTTGTCGGAAGATGTTCCCAAATCATGTGTCAAAAGATATTTGGCCATGGCTGCCTCCGCGTAATCACTTATTTGGAATTTGCTTCCTCTATTATCTTTACGGCGCTTTCAAGACCAACGCCGAAACGTTCAACGCCAAGATCAAGCATTCTTTCAACGGTTTCTATGCTTCTTATTCCTCCCGCCGCTTTTATCTTGGCCCTTCCCTTGCATGCCTCTGACATAACCTCAACATGGTGCAGCGTGGCAGGCCCCGCCTTACCCGTAGAGGTTTTCACATAATCAACACCGCCTTCTATAAGCAGCTCGCACGCATGGCGTATTTCATCATCATTCAGATAACATACTTCCAAAATGCATTTATAAACAACATTCGGGCCGATAGCGTCACGAACAGCCCGAACATCACGCACAACCATGTCATCAAGTCCGGACTTAAACGCGCTTATATTCATTATGTTTTCTATTTCCTGTGCTCCGTGAGCCAGATGCCACTTGGCAAAGTTGGCCTTTACCTCTGCCGGGTCAGCTCCGGTTATATTGCTGCAGCCCGCGCCTACCAGAACATCGGTACCTTTGAGTTTTTCAACCATTTCATCCAAATAGCAGCGCTGACCTATAACAGAATAAAAGTGATACTTCTTTGCCTGTTTTATCATTTCCAGCATTTCCTGATGTGTGGCGACCGCACCGGTCAATGTCGCATCGCACATCCTTGCAAATTCATGTCCACTAATCCTCATAACATTTGATCCTCCATCAGGTTTTTTTGTTTAAAGAAGGAATTGACCTCATTATATGTCCTATTATGTATTATTGTCAATAGGTATTTTTGGTGCTCATAGAAATAAAAACCCCGCTCCTGTTTTAGCGAGGTTTTTAATAAGCTATATTTACATATATTACTATATGTTATTTATTGTGCTTGCGGAACAGATACCATGACGGCATTCTATATTTTATTTGATCCATCACATTATCAGCAGAGACCACAATATACGGCGGCTCCATTGTAAAAAGTCCTTGCCTATAGTCTTTATCATACTTTTCCTGCTTAAAAGATGGGTCAATAATATATATATTTTCTCCCTCCGCCTTAGCAGCTAATACAAAATGACCACCATCCGAAAACAATCCCTTTGGTTTACCGGCATGAATAATGGCAACCGCCCCGGCACGCAGACCATTCATCAGTTCTTCCTTTGACGATCCGCTTGAGAGCTCCAGGCCGTACTGTTCTGCAATTTCTTTAGCAAATATGGGCATATCCGTGCCAAAATGGTTTGCTCCCGCCCTTACGGAAATGCGTACTGCTTCCTGTGGCTCAAGCTGTTTATCCGTCAGAATGCCGACCAACATGCACGCGCATATCAGCCCACATCCTGCCTTAGCCACCGAAGGATACGGCTCGGCCGGCTGTTCTCCTTTAACTAATGACGTTGGATATAAAATGTTTTCATAGTCCAGCTGATTCAATACTCGCATCTAACACTCTTCCTTGCTCTATATAAGTATATATAACATATATGAAACATATAACACATCATACGGGGAAAGTCAACTCGTTTTTCAGCATAAGTCATATAATATCATATCCAATTTTTCCGTAGAATCCCTCCTGCATCATTTTCATCCATATATAAAGCCCCGCCCCGCAATGTTTCACGTGAAACATACGGGGCGGGTTTTATTATCTTAGTCTATATGCGGCTTTTATTCGCGCGTAAGGGAAGTAATTATTTCGTCTATCCTGTGCGCCACGGCTATGAAGTCGTCCCTGCCGAAGCCCTTCGTGGTCATCGCGGCGGTGCCTATGCGCACGCCGGAGGTCTGCATGGGGCTGCGTTTTTCTCCGGGGACGCTGTTTTTGTTCAGCGTTATGGCGCGGCTGTCCAGCGCCTGCTGAACCATTTGTCCGGTTATGGTGGGATGGGTGCGGGTGAAGTCCAAAAGGAACATGTGGTTATCCGTGCCGCCGGTCACAACCTCGTAACCCATGCGCGTAAACTCCGCCGCCATGGCGCGGCTGTTTTCCACAACGCGGCGTATGTATGCACGGAATTCAGGCGTAAGCGCCTCCTCCGCCGTCACGGCCTTTGCCGCTATGGTGTGCATATGCGGGCCGCCCGCCATGCCTGGGAACAGCGCGCTGTCCACCTTCCTGGCGTATTCCTGTTTGCAGAATATCAATGCGGAGCGTATACCGCGCAGCGTTTTATGCGTGGTGGTGGTAACTATGTCGGCATGGCCAAAGGGCGAAGAATGCTCCCCCGCCGCCACAAGGCCGGCTATGTGCGAAATGTCCGCCATGAGCAGCGCGCCGTTTTCATGCGCTATGCGCGCAAAGCGTTCAAAATCAATAATGCGGCTGTATGCCGACGCCCCTGCTATTATCAGCTTAGGCTGCGTCCTTTTCGCCATATCCTCCACGCTGCGCATGTCTATATAGCCCCTGCCGTCAAGGCCGTAATGCTCTATGTTATAAAGCCTGCCAGTCATGCTTATGGGCAAACCGTGGCTTATATGCCCGCCCATCTGCAAATCAAGGCTAAGTATAGTGTCCCCGGGCCGCAGCAGCGCCGCGTAGGCCGTCATGTTCGCGTGGGTACCGCTCAGCGGCTGCACATTGACATGATAATCCGTCGCAAACACCTGCTGCCACTTCTGCCGGCAGTATTCTTCCAGCTCGTCCACAACCTCGCAGCCGCCGTAATAGCGCCTGCCTGGGTATCCTTCGGCATATTTATTGGTAAGGCAGCTTCCGGCGGCCTTCAGCACGTTTTCGGACACAAAGTTTTCCGATGCTATAAGCTCTATCGTGCTGTTCTGCCGGTTCTGCTCCCTTTGTATAAGCTCAAATACCTTGTCCATTATATCTCTCCCGCATTAAAGCTGCTTTTCCGCATAGGCTCCGGCGTTGGCTATGAATCGCCTGAACAGCGGGGTGAAGTCCGGCGTGCGGCCGTCGTTATATTTGCCGCTGAGGCGCTCAGGATGGAACTGTGTGCCGAATATGGGCAGGGATTCGTGCTCGAATGCCTCAACTATGCCCTCTATCGAGTGCGCGGTCGCCCTCAGGCCGGGGGCAAGCTGCTTTATGGCCTGATGATGGGTGCTGTTGGTTTTGAACCTCTCGCCGAAAAGCTCATGCAGTATGCTGCCCAGCTCGGCGTATACATAGTGGCGAATGTCCTTATCGCTATGCACATAGCCGCACTGCTCCACCAAATCCTGATAGAGCGTGCCGCCGAGGGCCACGTTGAGCATCTGCACGCCGCGGCAAATGCACATTATCGGCTTTTTGCGCGCCATAAATTCGCGTATAAGAGCCAACTCGAACTCCGTGCGCGGCGGGTCTGTCTTTACGGTGTCGTTAAGCACCTCTTCGCCGTAAAGGCTGGGTTCAACGTCCCTGCCGCCCGTGAGCAGAAGCGCATCGCAAAGCTCGCTCAGCTCCTCCGCCCCATGCTCCGCCCCGACCACCGGCACGCCGCCCGCGCCGTATATCGCGTCGCAATAGGCCATGGTCATCTGTATCTCGCGCGTGGCATCGGGAAACACGGCGTTGTTGGTGCTGCCGGTAACGCACACTACGGGCTTTGAACCTATCATCTTATCTTTTCTCCTTCGTCAAAAGCGCTATGCGTATGGTATCACGTTTGCGGCGATTTGGCTACCCGAATTATTTTCGGTGTTGACAAAAGAAATTTTATATGATATCATCTTCTTGGTTAGAGCACTCTAACCACCATAAAGAATACTTTTTAGGAGGTAAAAGCGATGAAGCTTTTGAAGAAAAGACTGATATTCCTTGGCTGCATATTCATGCTGCTGTTCATTGCGGCGGCCGTTAGCAGCTCCGTCGCGCCTGCCGATAAAGTAGCGATACACAGCGCTGATCCGTTCGCAGCGAAAAGCCTTTTCGCGTAGCGGCAGACAAATACAAACCTTCCGGTGTGATGCATTCTGAAAGGGGAGCGGCAAACGCTCCTTTTTTCGTGGGTAAATTTGTGGTTATCGCAACCCCTCAGTCGGCATTACCACCAGCCTGCCCTGAAAGGGGAGGTGGATGCGAGCAAAGCGAGCAGACGGAGGGGTTGCATCGAGACTGCTCTTGTTTGCGTCAACCCCTCAGTCAAACCTTCGGTTTGCCAGCTCCCCGTTCGGGGCGCCTTTTGGGTGCGGTACAAGCTCCAACCCAAAAGCTGTCCCCGCTTGCGGGGGATTCGAGCCGAGCGCGCCCAGTAGGCGATGCAGCGAGGGGAGAATCGGGCGGAATAGGGAGTATTGCAAGCGGCAGCGCTGCAAGACGACCATATTCCAACCAGCGTTCGTGGCTGCGAATGTAATGAGCAGTTGAAAGGGGAATGGCTCAAAGAAGCCAAGTGCCGTGAGGTATTCCCCCTCAGTCTGTTCACTATCGTTCACAGACAGCTCCCCCGCAAGCGGTGGAGCCTTTTGGCTGTCCCCCAACCGAAAAGAGCCCCATTGGGGCTCTTTTCATTGCTTGCTTATTCTCCCTTATTCTTATCTCCAGCCGTAGCCGCTGCTCGTGCCGGGGACGAACAGGCCCACGCCGGGGACATAGCCCGAGGGCGGGGTCGTGCTGCCGGAATAGCCGGGGTAATAGTAGCCGTTCGTCCAGCCGTAGCCGGGGGCGTAGCCCATGGGGGCGGTGCTGGTCAGGTACTTGGTGAACACATAGCCCGTGTAATCGCCGCAGACAACCTTGCTCCAGTTGCCGCTCTTTTCAACGAAGGTGACGGCTGTGCCGACCCTGAGCGTTCCTATTATGCCGTACTTGGTGCCGGGCCCTTTGCGCAGGTTAAGGTTGGTGGTGGTGTAAAGCCTGGTTCCCCAGCCCTGTGAAGGCGGAGTGGGTACGGACGGGTACGAGGGCGCGTTTTTGCCAAGATACTTGGTGAATACATACGCCACCTGGCCGCGGTATATCACCTGCGACCACTTGCCGCTGTAGCCTATCAGCTTTACCTGCTCGCCCGCCTCAAGCACGCCTATAACGCTGTACTTGGTGCTGGGGCCGGTGCGCACATTCACGCGCTCCGTGGCATAGCGGTATTCATAGTAGCCATAGTTCGGCGTTGAGGGGTTAGAGGGCGTTGAGGGGCCGCTCCAGCCGCCGCTCCAGCCGCTGCCGTAATTCTTGTCATAATAGAATTCGGCATATACCGTTTCGCTTATTCTGCACCTTTCGTCATAAACGCTTTTGCCCAGGCGATAGAGTGCGCCCTTGCTCAGGTCGTATCCTGCAAGGCTCAGATTCACGCTTACGCTCTTGCCCGGCGCAAGCGTATATCCCCAGTAGGGATAATTTCCGCTGTAATTGGCGGCCGGAACCCAGCGGCCGTCCCTTGCCACCTCCAGCGAGAATGAATCGCCGAAGGAATAGTTGGTGAGCTTGGATTTGTTGGTGAACGTTATGCTCAGCGTGGTGTTGGCGAGCGTCAACATATTGCTTGAAAGGGTCATTTCAAGCGCACTTTCGGGTACATACTGCGGTGTGGTGCCCCAGCCGCTATTTCCCGCCGCCAGGGCGGGTACGGCGCACAGCATCATTACCGCGGCGAGTGCGAAGCAGATCAGCTTACGTGTTTTCATGGTTCAATCCTCCCTTACGGTTTTATTTTCTGCCTTGGCCTTATGGCCTTGGCCTACTTCCATTATAATGCAATTTGCGCCCAATACAAGTGAACAAACTATTAACCTTGGGGAAAACACGGCTTTTGCGGCCCGCGCCCGTTTCCTTTATTTATTATTCGTCCCTGTTTATTATTCGTCCCTGTACCCCGCCATTATCTGCTTGAACAGCTCCTGCGTGGAGGGCGGAGTGTAGGTTATTGCGTTTGCGCCGGCCTCTATTGTTCGGCTTATGGTTTCGTTCGTTTTGCCGCCGGATGCAATTATGGGCACATCGGGGAACCCTTCGCGTATTTTGCGCACAATGTCCGCCGTGCGGTCGGCACAGGCTACGTTAAGAATTGATGCGCCCGCGTCAAGGCGCGCCCGAATATCCGTATCCATTCTTGTAACCGTTGCCACAACGGGTATATCAATGGCCATGGACACGGCAAGCATATTGGGGTTGGATATGGGGGCATTGAGCACAACGCCCATCGCGCCCTGCATTTCAACGTCCTTTGCCAGCGAAACCGTGCGCAGTCCCTGTGTTGTTCCGCCGCCTACCCCGCAAAAAACGGGTATGTAGGAGGCCTTGATTATTGCGTCGCTTATCACCTGTTGCGGCGTAAACGGGTAAACGGCGAACACGGCGTCGGCGTCGCAGTTGCGTATAATTGCCAGATCCGTCGTAAAAACGCAGCTCTTTATCCTGCGCCCGTTTATAACTATGCCGCTGGCTTGAAAAACGGCTTCGGGCATTCTTAAAATGTTTTTTCTCAGCTTGCTTCCTATCCGCGGAATGGATGTTGCTTTTTCCATATAAATATTACCTCCTTTTAATGATTATAAGTACCCGCCCGAATTCATACGGGCGCAATGCTATCGGATAACCGTGAGCCCGCCCCGCCCGAGCCCTGCGGGGGGATTATACGCGGAGGAAACCTCTCCGCTTTTTAATTCTTGGGTATAAATTCCCCGTAGGCCGCGCTCAGCGTGTCGAAGGCGTGCTGATAAAGCCGCTCTTCCCTATCCGTGGTTCTTTCCCCATAGCTCCAGTCAAGCGTGCAAACCGTGTTCCCTTTTTGGAAATATACGGTATGCCAGCCCGGTGTGCCCTCCTGCGCAAGGACTGCGCGGCGCACCTGCACCGCCTCCGCTTCCGTGGCGTATTCGTATACCATGACCCGCATGAGGTTCTCCCTATACGCCGTTTTAAGGCCGTATGCTACGGCAAGCACGGGCTTATCCGCGCTGCTTTGAAGGCCGTGGATACCCACTCTGCCGCCGTACATATATTCAACCGCCTTTATGTTGTTCCTGCCAAGCTCCTGCGCCAGGCGGCTTCCCAAGTAGCTTTTGGAGCGATCCTTGGTCAGATACTTGCCGTAAACAAAGCCGCTTGCGCCGTTGTATTCAACCTGAACCCAGCCCTTTGCCTTTTTTATGAATGTCACGGCCTCGCCCGCCTGCAAAACGCCCAGTATGCGGGAGCTTGAATTTGCCTCGCTGCGGACATTGACCTCCTCCGTTGCAAAATACAGCAGCGCGCCCGCGGGCTTTATGTGGCGCGAAAATACATAGCCCTGCTCGTCATGGCCCCCGTTGCCCCATTTTACATACGACCATTTGCCGCTTATGCCAAGCAGCGTCACCCTGTCGCCCCGCTTCAGCTCCGTAACCGCGGGCACATCGTCAACCCCGGGATAATGCCTTACCTTCAGCCTTTTAGCCGTAACCTCCATCTCCTGCAAGGCCGGCGCACCCTGGGCATACGCGCACGGCACAGCCGTAAGCAGTAAAGCGGCGGTCAAAAGCGCTGTCATCCATCTTGTTCCTTTGTTTTTCATGTCGTCGCTCCTTTCCGGTTGTGTGGTGGTGATTTGGGTTAAATATATCCCTTGCTTATATCACGATTTTGCAATTTATGATACATGGGAAATATATTCGCTCCGTTCCTAAGTACAATCCAATCAATACGGCGCGGCCTGCTTTAGCCGCAAAACACAATAAGACCCGCCGTTTTACGCGGCATTGAACGCTTGTGTTTTTATTATACTTCATTATATTTATTGCCGCAACACACTCCCATTTTTGTTCACAATTTCCCCGCGCTCCATGCAAATAAAAAAAGCCGGAGTTAGCTCCGGCTAAGTGCGGTTCATTTTATCTTCAGCGTTCTCAGCTCTGCCTTATGCCCGTCCGTCACGCGGCGGCTTTCTATGGCCTTCTGTATGGCCTTGTTGTGCGTCCATGCGTCAAGGCGGCGGTTCTTTATGTACGGCAGCGCCGCATCGTATTGCTTGGCAAGCGCCGTTGCGAACAGCCACGCCACCATCATTTTAAGATAGTATTCATCGCTCGTAACGCCCGCCGCGCGCCCGAGCACTTCCTCCGTAAAATACGGCGCGTCCAAATAATGCGCCATAAGCATGCCTAACCCGAAGCGCACCGCGTATACGTCGCCCGATTTAAGCCATTCGTCTATTTTGGGCATAAGGCTTGCCGGGCGCTTTTTGAAGAGCGCGGGCGATATCAGGTCGCACACGGCCCAGTTGGTAACGTGCGGCAGGAATGCGTCCAGCGCGGCGTAAAGCTCGCCCTCGTCCTTTATCCGCTCCGCAAGGAAGCCGTGCAGGCAGTTCTCCTCCTGATAATAATGCGGAAGCGCCGCCGTGAAAAGGCGCGCCTCCTCCGTGCCGCAAAGCTCCTTTGCAAGCGCCCTCAGCTGCGGCGTGCGCACGCCAATGAACCGCTCCCGCTCCACGTTCGGCACAAGCGACGCGCTGAAGGACGCGTATTTTTCATCCTTCAGCGCAAAAAGCTTTTCGCGTATTGTGTTTACGGCTTGGTTTGTGTCCATAGAGTTTTCTATCCGTTACTTGAAGCAATATGAAACGGAGCCTGTAATGTCGGCCTCATATTTTCCCTGATGGAGTACAATAACATAGTAGCTGCCGCGCGGAACAGGCGATAAATCGGCATCGAAGGCGCCTGTTCCGCCTTCAAGCGGAATTACATATGTTTCCCCGTTGCCGGCATCGAATAATCCGACATAAATCGGATTCCCGGAATCTGCCCATGTTATTACGAAGGAGAACAGACTCTCTCCGTCGCCTATTGTATATGCGTCCCCGCTTATGGCTCCCGTTTTTGCTGTATCAGCCCTTTATCACCTTTTCAAGCATATGCGCGGGCATTTCGGCGCGCACGGTGAAGAGCGGGTTTACCATTTGGCACAGCGCAATGTTGCACACCATGCTCATAAGTATACCGGCCTCGCCCTCATCCTGGCCGCACTGCCTGAGCAGATGATACATGGATTCAAGCGCCTTCTCGGTCGCCTCCTGCATGGTTTCGCCGCTGGCAACGGTCATTGCGTCGCCGCCTTCTATGAGCAGGGGCTGCTCAAGCTTCATGCCCTTTACTGCGGTTACGCGGACGGTGACCTCTCCGCTTACCTCAAGGCCGTAGCCGAAAACCTCGCCGTCGCCCATCAGCGCGTGAAGATCGCCCATGGAGAGGAGCGCGCCTTCAGCCGCAACGGGGAAATAGATGGTCGCGCCCTCGCGTATGCGGCGGCAGTCCATGTTTCCGCCGTGCGCGCCGGGGGTAACGGTGAGCACGCCTTCGCCCGCGGGGGCAACGCCTATAACGCCTATCATATTGTCAACGGGGATATCAAACCCGCCGGCCCTTACCACGCCATCCTTAATATCGTAAACATGCATGGAATGATCGCTGCCCTGCACGTTTTTGAAGCCGAATTCGCCGAAAGACGTTCCCATTGCGCCCCAGTCGCGCGTGGTTATTTTAATTATCTCAACCTTCAGCGCGTCGCCGACCTCCGCGCCCTCAACGAACAGGGGGCCCGTGGCGGGGTTGTGCATGCGGTCTATCTTGAGCCGCTCGCCCTGCCGCGTGACGGAGCAATCGTAGCAATCCAGCGTTTCAAACAGCACCGTGTCCCCGCTTTTGCAGCGCGCGGACGGAGCGTTCTTCGCATCCATAATGTCTATCTTTTTATCGGTTGTGAGCCTGAGCATGAAAAATATACCTCGTTTCCTAAGATCATATATAATTATAAACCCGAAAACGGGGTTTGTCTATGGGGTTCGGAGTTGAGCGCGTCCCAAAAGGCTCCCCGGCCGGGGAGCTGGCAATACGCCGCAAGGCGGATTGACTGAGGGGTTGCCGTAAATAAGAGCAGCCCTGATGCAACCCCTCCGTCTGCTCGTTGCACTCGCATCCACAACGCTGGTTGGAATATGGTCGTCTTGCTTTGCTGCCGCTTGCAACACTCCCTATTCCGCCCGATTCTCCCCTCGCTTTATCGTCCACCGGACGCGCTCGGCTCGAATCCCCTTTCAGGGCAGGCAAACTCCCTCCGTCAATTCGCTAACGCTCATTGCCACCTCCCTCGACAGGGAGGCTTTTTATTAGAGTTTGTGCCGCGCGCCCAAAAGGCTCCACCGCTTGCGGGGGAGCTGTCTGTGAACGATAGTGAACAGACTGAGGGGGAATACCTCACGGCACTTGGCTTCTTTGAGCCATTCCCCTTTCGGCACTTCGTGCCACGAACGCTGGTTGGAATATGGTCGTCTTGCTTCGCTGCCGCTTGCAATACTCCCTATTCCGCCCGATTCTCCCCTCGCTGCATCGCCCACTGGGCGCGCTCGGCTCGAATCCCCCGCACGCGGGGACAGCTTTTGTTTAGCGCTGCCTAAAGGCTTCTTCTGCCCCTTCCCGCTCATATTGCGATGGCGCTGCGGAGAAAAATAGTATATAATATAGGTCGGGTTTCGGCGCAATTTGCCGAAACGTGCAAAGCGAGAAAATATATTCATATTGGAGGAATGACAATGGGTGTACAGAGCAGCTTCGGCTTCACGCTGGGCAGGATGGAAAAGGGCAAGCTGAATAAGATTACCGACGTTCCCGGCGTAAGGGTCGGCCACGTTACGCGGCACGAGGGCGGCATAAACACGGGCGTAACCGCAATACTGCCGCATACGGGCGATATTTTCCACGATAAATGCCCCGCCGCGAGCCACGTTATAAACGGCTTCGGCAAGAGCATCGGCCTTGTGCAGGTGAACGAGCTTGGCACCATTGAAACCCCATTGCTTTTGACCAACACCCTTTCCGTGGGCACGGCGGCTACGGCGCTGGTGAAATATATGCTGGAGCGCAACGCGGACATAGGCTGCGACACGGGCACGGTCAACCCAATGGTATTTGAATGCAACGACGGCCATCTTAACGACATACGCGGCCTGCACGTTACCGAGCAGAACGCGCTTGACGCGCTTGCAAACGCCGCGGACGATTTTGAGGAAGGCGCAGTGGGCGCGGGCAGCGGCATGAGCTGCTATTCGCTCAAGGGCGGCATAGGCTCCGCCAGCCGTGTATTTGAGCTTTACGGCAACAAATACACCGTGGGCGCGCTGCTGCTTACCAACTTCGGCACGCTAAGGGACCTTACAATAGGCGGCGAGCGCGTGGGCGAACGGCTTTATCAGAAAAAGGAGGCCGAAAAGGCCGCCGCGGAGCAGCAGGACAAAGGCAGCGTTATAATCATAATAGCTACCGACGCCCCCGTATCCGCAAGGCAGCTTCAGCGCGTTGCCCGCCGGGCGCAGAGCGGCATAGCCCGCACCGGCAGCATATCCGGCAACGGCTCGGGCGAAATTGCCCTTGCATTCACAACGGCCAACCGCATACCGCACTATTCGCCCAAAAAGCCCATCAGCATAGATGTGCTTTACGAGGAGGACATGGACCTTATGTTCCGCGCGGCGATAGAGTGCGTTGAGGAGAGCGTCATAAGCAGCCTTACCCATGCCGAGCATACCAAGGGCTTCCGCGGGCACGAGAAGGAGTGTCTCGCCGAGCTGCTGTAACGGCGGATACGCAGGGCCCGCAAGCCCTTAACGGCGCCGTATGCTGTTTTGCATTAAATCCCGCGCCGCAGGGCGCATAAACCTATTGCTAAAGGGCGCGGGAAAGTATACAATATATTAAGTCATTTATCCGTTGACGCTTTTGTTGGCGGATAAAATTCGGCAAAGGCAGAAAAAGGAGATACCAATGAACAAAAAGGCCATCATTATCGCTCCCCGCGCGCTGTATGTGTGCGCACCCGCATTCGATGCCGAGCCCGATGACGAAGGCTGGTACGGCCACGTCATCACCTGCACGGAAAAGCTGGACGGCGGCTGGTACAAAATAGTTACCCCTTACCGTTACGAAACCTATGCCCATAAGGACGACATGCTTTTCGATAAGGCGGAAATAGCCCGCCGCGAAGGCGAGAACACCAAGCTGCTGCGCGTTTGGGCGCTGGCCGGCGATGTGCATACCGAGGCCACGCATAACGGCAACGTGCTCATAACCCTTTACCGCGGCGCGATAGTTGAAATAATAGAAGATGAAAACGTGCGCGCGGGCTGGACCCATGTTCGCCTGTACGGCGGCGCGGAAGGCTATATGCGTTCGCTGCAGCTGGGCGCGTATTACGATAAGCCCACCCTTGGCGAAGAAGAGCTGCGCCACGCGGTTGTCAGCCTTGCAAAGCAGTACCTCGGCACGCAGTATCGCTGGGGCGGCAAAACCCCGCTTGGCATAGACTGCTCCGGCCTGGTCGGCAGCTGCTATCTTATGTACGGCGTGGACATGTACCGCAATGCGGACATAAAGGAAGGCTTCTGCGTACACGAAATAGAGCGCAAGGACATGAAGAAGGGCGATATGCTGTTCTTCAAAGGCCATGTTGCAATGTATATTGGCGATGGCAAATATATCCATTCCACCAGCCGCGCAGGCAGTGACGGCGTGGTTATAAACAGCCTTTGCCCCTGCGATCCCGATTACCGTGAGGATCTTGCCAACGGCGTGCTTGCCGTAGGCAGCATTTTTTAAGAGGATATTATTATGAGCATGAATCAAAACGACGACATTCGCTATCTTGACATAGGCCTGCCGGAGGACATTGCAAGGCTGAAAGCGATCGGCGATTTTGAAAACACCATACGCCTTATAGATATGCGCCTGAGCGATCCCAAGACCACTGCGCCCCTTGCCGCGTGCATGCGGGTGCAGCGGGAAATTATGCTGCGCCTGCCAAGGAACTATCCTTACACCTTTGAAGCAGCCATGGCGCGCATACACGAGGACATTCCCGATTTTACGGAGGATGAGTTCCGCGCGCTTGAGGACATAAACAGAATCGGCTGGATATTCGTAAACGGCGAAAGGCATTACTTTAAGCGCTTTCATCAAACCCTGCTCAAGACCGACCCTGCCTACGCCAAGCGCGCCAACATACAGGACACCGGCACCAGCCAGGGCGAGGATAAGCCCACCGAAACCGTAAGCCCACTTGAGCGGGCGATGAACATAATGCGCGAGCGCGGCAGCTTCGGCGCGCGCATACGCATACGCGCATCCATCCGCATTGACGACGATGCTTTCATCCCCGGCAAGGTGGTAAAGGTTCACCTGCCCATCCCGGCAAAGTGCATTCAGCAGAGCAACATAAAGCTTATCGCCTTCTCTCACGAGCCTAAGCATATATGCGCGGAGGATGCGCCAATACGCACCGTGTACTTTGAAGAAAAGCTTTATGAGAACACGGAATTCTTCGTTGAATACGAATACGACAATATTGCCCCCTACTGCGATACCTGCAAGCTTATCCCCGCCGCGGAGCAGCCCAACGATTTCGATACGCAGGAGCAGTCCCCGCACATTGTTTTCACGCCGTATATAAGGGAGCTTGTGAAGGAGCTTGGCGCAGGCTGTGCCAACAACCTTGAAAAGGCCCGCAATTTCTATGATTTTGTTACCACAAAGGTAATGTATTCCTTCATGCCGGAATATTTCTGCCTTGAAAGCATAGCGGAAGGCTGCGCGCGCAACCTGAAGGGCGACTGCGGCGTTCAGGCGCTGCTGTTCATAACGCTGTGCCGCTGCGCGGGCATACCCGCCAAGTGGCAAAGCGGGCTTTATGCCGCGTCCAAGGACGTTGGGCATCATGACTGGGCGCAGTTCTATATTGCCCCATACGGCTGGCTGTTTGCCGATGCATCGTTCGGCGGCAGCGCATACCGCGCGAAGAACTACCCCCGCTGGAACCACTATTTCGGCAACCTTGACCCATACAGGATGATAGCCAACAGTGAATTCCAGCACCCGCTCGACCCCGCGGAAACATTCTGGCGGCACGATCCTTACGATAATCAGGGCGGCGAGATCGAATACGCGGATGCGGCGATACCCGCAAGCAAGGTAACGACGCACGAGCAAATGATAGACATAAATGAAATTTGATTCATAAACGGAGGATAAATCACGTGACGGACAAGAAACTGCCCTTTAACAAGGCACAGATGGAAAAGATAATCGAAAAGTTCCCGACTCCTTTCCATATTTATGACGAGAAGGACATTCGCCACCGCGCCCGCGCGCTGCGCCAGGCCTTCAGCTGGAACGAAGGATACAAGGAATACTATGCCGTTAAGGCCTGCCCCAACCCCATTATAATGAGCATACTCCGCGACGAAGGCTGCGGCATGGACTGCTCAAGCTATGCCGAGCTTATGCTTTGCGAAGCGATAGGCGTTGTGGGCGACGGAATAATGTTCTCCTCCAACGATACGCCGGCGGAGGATTTTGAATATGCACGCAGGCTGAACGCCACCATAAATTTGGACGATATTACGCATATAGACTTCCTTAAGGAGCACGGCGGCATACCCGAAACCATATCCTGCCGCTTCAATCCCGGCGGCGAGTTCCGCATCGGCACCGCCATAATGGGCAACCCTGCGGACGCGAAATACGGCTTCACCCGCGAACAGCTTACCGAAGGCTTTAAGCAGCTCAAGGCGCTGGGCGTGAAGCATTTCGGCCTGCATTCCTTCCTTTCCTCCTGCAACACGGATAATATGTATTATCCCACGCTTGCAAAGCTTCTCTTTACCGTTGCAAAGGAACTGCACGAGGAAGTTGGCGTGGAAATAGCGTTCATCAACCTCTCCGGCGGCATAGGCATACCCTATAAGCCCGAGGATACCGCAACGGACATAGCGTTCGTGGGCGCAAAGGTACACGAGGTTTACGACGAAGTGTTCGGCGGCACGGATATGCGCCCGCGCATATTCACGGAGCTTGGCCGCTACATGACCGGCCCCGCGGGCTACCTTGTTACCACGGTTATACACCACAAGGATACCCACAAGCACTTCATAGGTACCGACGCCTGCGCCGCCAACCTGCTGCGCCCGGCAATGTACGGCGCGTATCATCACGTTACGGTGCTGGGCAAGGAAAACGCCCCGCATGACCACGTTTATGATATTACCGGCTCCCTTTGCGAAAGCAACGACCGCTTTGCCATAGACCGTCCCCTGCCCGAAATAAACGAAGGCGACATACTGGTTATTCACGATACCGGCGCGCACGGCTTCTCCATGGGCTATAACTACAACGGCAAGCTTAAAAGCGCAGAGGTGCTGCTGAAGGAGGACGGAAGCACTCAGCTTATACGCCGCGCAGAAACCAACAAGGATTATTTTGCCACGTTCGATTTTCTTGACATGCCCAGGCTGAAGGAGGAAAGATAACCATGAATAGACCCAATAAACTGCATCTTGGCCAGTTCCCCACCCCCATGCACAGGCTTGACAACATGAGCCGCGTGCTTGGCCGCAATATATACATCAAGCGCGACGATATGACCGGCGTAAGCACCGGCGGCAACAAGGTGCGCAAGCTTGAATATCTGCTTTATGATGCAAAGGAAAAGGGCGCGGACTACGTGCTGACCACCGGCGGGGCGCAGAGCAACCACGCCATGCTTACCGCGGCATGCTGCAACAAAATAGGCATAAAGGCGATACTTGTGCTAAAGCAGCGCGGCGTGCAGGGAAGAGTTGGCAATCTGCTTATAAACGAACTGCTGGGCGCGGACGTGCGCTTTGTTGATACGGACAGCTACGACGACGTATATAAGGAAATGGACCGCATTGCGGACGAGCTGCGCGCGGCGGGGCATAATCCTTACCTTGTGCCGGTTGGCGGCAGCGTGCCGCTCGGCACGGTTGGCTACGTCGACTGCGCGCGCGAAATTTTTGCCGAGGCCCTTGAGCAGGACATAAAGATAAACCGCATAGTTTCAACCGCGGGCAGCGGCGGAACGCTTGCGGGACTGGTGCTTGGCGCAATGCTTTACGGCGACGACTGCAAGGTGACCGGCGTTGCCGTGTGCGACGATCCGTTTGAAGAAATAACGGCGGAGCTTGTTAACGGCGCGGCGGAAATACTAGGCGCGGACGTGCACGTTGAGCCGAAGGATATAGACATTCTCCGCTACTACGGCGCGGGCTATGCGCAGCCTTCCAAGGAAGGGCTTGAGGCCATAACGCTCATGGCGCAGCAGGAAGGGCTTATACTTGACCCCGTATACACGGGTAAGGCATTCGCCGGACTTATGCACCTTATCCGCACGGGCAAAATAGGCGAAAACGAAACGGTGCTGTTCCTGCACAGCGGCGGCACGGCGTCCCTTTTCGCAGTTGACCCCAAGGACGTTAAATAAGGGAGAACCATGGAACAGACGCAACATAAAAAGGTCGGCATAATAGGCGGCATGGGTCCGCTTGCCACGGCCGATCTGTTTGAAAAAATAACGCACCTTACCAAGGCGGACGCGGATTCAAAGCATATCCACGTTATAATAGACTCCGATACCAGCATACCCGACCGCACGGCGGCAATACTGGGGCTGGGGCCGGATCCTACGGACGAGCTGAAGGCGGCGGCGAAGCGGCTTGAGAACGCGGGCGCGGACATATTGCTTATGCCCTGCAACACGGCGCACTATTTTTACCCCGCAATACAGGCGTCCACCAAATGCCCCATACTGCACATGCTGCGCCTTACTGCGGAGGAAATAAAGAGCCGCGGGCCGATAAAGGTTGCCCTGCTTGCAACCGACGGCACGGTGAAAACCGGCATATACGCAAAGCTGTTTGAAGAATACGGCATAGATTATATGCTGCCGGAGCCGGAGGAGCAGAGGCTTGTTATGAGCATGATTTACGACGGCATAAAGGCGGACAACGAGCAGTATTTCGACACGGAGCCGATAAAGGCGGCGCTTCGCGCCATGCAGCAGCGCGGCGCGGACGCATTCGTGCTGGGCTGCACGGAGCTGCCCATAGCCTTCGATGATTTTGAGCTGGACTTCCCCACGGTCGATCCCACGCGCGTGCTTGCCAAGAACGCCGTACTCGCCGCCGGATACGAACTGAAAACGAAGTAAGGTAAACGAATAAAGACGCAAAAAGGAACGATGTAGGTCGTTCCTTTTTTATTTATTGCAAAAACAAATAGCTGCAAGTTATTCCCCTTTCGGCCACTCACTTCGTTCGTGTCCACTTTCCCCGTAAACGGGGACAGCTTGAAGTACAGTATTAAGCCCTGCGTACAGTGCCAAAAGGCGCCACCGCCTGCGGGGGAGCTGTCGAACGAAGTGAGACGGAGGGGGAACATATCGCGGCACTTGGCAGCTTTGAGCCGTTCCCCTTTCGGCCACTTCGTGTCCACTTTCCCCGCCTGCGGGGACAGCTCTTGGTAGGTGTTGCCGCAAGCCTGCCCTGAAAGGGGAGGTGGATGCGAGCAAAGCGAGCAGACGGAGGGGTTGAACCGGGGCTGCGCATGTTTACGTCAACCCCTCAGTCAATCCGCCTTCACGGCGTATTGCCAGCTCCCCGTGTGGGGAGCCTTTTGGTGCGCCGCACAAACTCACCCGTTCACACGCCTTTGGCGTATTTCACATGGCGAAGCCATATTTCACTGCGCATCAGCGCAATTTCACCCTGCGCAAGCAGGATTTCACCGCGGACGAAAGTCCGCTTTACCCCATCCCCACCACCTCCGCGCCGATATTTTCTATAAACGCGCGGTCGTGCTCTACTATCAGCATCGTGGGGCGGTTCTTCTTTATCAGCTCCTCAAGCTGTATGCGGCTTAGCAGGTCTATGTAGTTGAGCGGTTCGTCCCATATGAAAACATGCGCGCTTTGGCACAGGCTTGCCGCAAGCAGCACCTTTTTGCGCTGGCCCGCGGAGTAGCTTTGCATGTCCTTTTCAAACTGCACGCGCGGAAAGTCCATCTTGCGCAATATGGTCAAAAACAGGCTGATGTCCGCGCCCATGCGCCTTGCGTAGTCCGCCGCCATGCCGCTCAAGAAGGACGTGTCCTGCGGCACATAGGAGGCCGTGACGCCGCTTGGCAGCTTCAAAAGCCCCGTGTACGGCACATCCGCCGCGCCGTGCATATCGCAGCCGGCAAGCCTTGCCGCGGCCTTTATAACGCTCGATTTGCCGCAGCCGTTGCGCCCCGCAAGGGCTATTATATCGCCCGCCCTCAGCGCAAAGGACAGGTTAGCGAATATCCGCCGCTCTCCGTAGCTCAGGCTCAGCTCCCGCGCCTCTATTATGCGCTGCGCCTGCGTGCCGCGCGTGTGTATCTTCAGTTCCTCGCTGCGCTCTATGTTCCTGAGCAGGGTTTTCTTTTCCTCTATGGCGTTCTGCTGCCGCCGCTCTATGTTTTTGCGCCGCTGCTGCATTTTGCGCGATTGTTCGCCTATGTATGCCCTGCCGCCCTTTATATATTTATCGCGGTTGGGAATATCGCCTATCTTTTCGCCCTCAACCCTGTCCGCCCATGCCGCGGTGCGCCGCGCGGCCTCCGAAAGGCGGCGTATGTCGCCCATAAGCCTTTCGTTTTCGCCCTGCTCGTAGGCGTCCTGCCGCCGCTTATTCTCCCACCATTGGGAAAAATTGCCCTTTGTAACGGTTATGTCCGCGCGGTTGATGGAAAGTATATGGTCAACGCAGCCGTCAAGGAACGCGCGGTCGTGGCTGACCAAAATGAAGCCCTTCTTCCCGTTCAGATACTCCGCCACCTGCGCGCGCCCCTCCGCGTCAAGGTGGTTGGTGGGCTCGTCTATAAGCAGGAAGCGGTTGCGCCTGAGGAACATTCCGGCAAGCATAAGCTTCGTCCGCTCGCCGTGGCTCAAGGTATTGAACGGGCGGTACAGCGCGCCCGCGTCCACGTTCAGGCGGTTTGTTTCGCGCAGTATCTCCCATTCCTCGGCATCGGGGCAAACGGAGGCTACGCAGTCCATTGCAAGCGCGTCCGGCTCCGCCACATCAAAGGGAAAATAATCGAACTCCACACTTGAAGCTATGCTGCCGCGGTAGTCATATTCCCCCATGAGCAGCTTCAAAAACGTGGTCTTGCCGCGCCCGTTGCGCCCAACAAAGCCCAGCTTCCAATCCGTATCTATTGCAAAGGAAACGTTTTCAAATATATTGTCGTAGCTGCCCTCATAGCAGAACGTTAATGAGCTTACGGAAATTTGAGACATAAAAAATCCTCCTTCCTTCGGCCGAAAATCAGCCTTGGCGGGAGGGTGCGGCGGAGCAGGGCGGCCCGTGGGATATAAAAATACCCCAAGGCCGAACGAAGCATACGCAAGGATTTCCGCAAAAAAGAACGCACCCATCCGCGCCGCCGGTTTTAAGCCGAACGGCAAACGGTTTAATCAATACGCTTTTATAATGCGAAAATCAGTTGCGCATCCCTTCATCTCCTTCGGGTTATATTGGTTTTATTGTAAGTTAAGTTTAGCCGCCTGTCAAGCGGAAGGAAGCTTTGTAACGCTTATCCATTCGCTGCCGGGGGTGAATGCGGCAAGCTCGTCGCAGGTAAGCTCAATTGCGCTGTTGCCGCTGCCGCAGGCGGGAAAAACGGTTTCAAACCGCCTGAGCGACTCATCAAGATATACCTTCACGCCTTCGGGCAGCGCAAACGGGCATACTCCGCCCACGGCGTGGCCCGTCATGGCAAGCGCCTCATCCGCGGTGAGCATCTTCGCCTTGAAGCCGAAGGTAGCCTTAAAGCGGGCGTTATCCACCTTCACGTCCCCTGCCATGACAATTATCATGCAGCCTTCGCCCATGTGGAAAGAGAGGGACTTGGCTATGCGCGCGCCTTCAACGCCCAGCGCCTGCGCCGCCAGCTCCACCGTTGCGCTTGAATGGTCAAGCTCCATTACCCTGCCCGCCGCGCCGAAGCGGGCAAGGTATTCCTTTACTTTTGCTATTGATGACATATTATGCCTCAGTCCACGTCGTAGAACACTTCCTTGGGCTTTTCGTCCAGCTGGAAGGGGTTGCGCATAATGCTCTTGAGAGTCTTAAACGCGGTGGAATAGTAAAATCCGTCGCAGATGCGCTCATCGGTAACGGCGGTGTAGCTTATGAAGCGCTTTTCGGCTATCTGCCCGTCGGGCTGTATCTCAAGCTTTCTCTGCTTGGGGCCGAAGGAGAGGAACACAGGCACGTTGCCGAAATCATACAGATGATGGAATATGGGCGGTATGCCCAGCGACCCCATGCTGGTTATGAACATGCTGCCATGGAAGGGGCTTAGATCGGTAAGCTTTTTGGGCAGCAAACCGAAATAGTCCAGCAGTTTAAGGAACCACACGGCGAATTTGAGGAACAGGCCGGGAATGTGGCTCAGTATTCTTGCGGTATTGTCCATGCTTGAATCCGATCCGCTGCGGGCAAACTCTATCTCCTTCTGGAAAAGGTTATATATATCCGTAGCGGTGGCCTCGTGCTCGGGGCGGATCTTTATTACGGTTTCCGAAGATTCCTTCTTCATTTCAAGCTTAACTGTCAGGTTTATTTCAATATTGTTACGCGCATAAATCTTCTGCCCCGATATAAAGCGGTTTACTGCCGGCCTTTGGGACAGCGCGCGCACATATGCCGCCACCAGCACATGCATTATGCCGAACCCCGCAAGGCCCTCGTCCCTGCGCTTATGGCGAATGTAGCGCTCTATTTCATCGATATCAACGTTATCCACAAAAAAGTTGGATGCACCGTTCCTGTTTACCATTATGTAGCTGGACACCCTGTACAGCGGATCGAGCGAGCGCAGCAGCCGCCCGTCCTTCCTGTCGCCAAAGCGCCGCTTCCTGTTTTCTGCCATGATTAAAACAACCTCTATAATATAAATAATTTCGCGGCGTTTCCGCCACTTTGCATTATAAGTTCCCCCGCGCCGTGTGTCAACGATTCGGGGAAAATTGAGGGGGCAAGCCAACTCCTTCCGTCTTTTGCTTCGCAAAATCCTCCTCCCTCGGTGAGGGAGGCTTATCACAGGAGTTTATAAAGTACACCAAAAGGCTCCCTCTTAGAGGGAGCTGGAAATTCGCTGTAAGCGAATTTTCTGAGGGAGTTAAAACAAACATAGAACCAAGAGCCACATTATAACCTTTTTTGCCAAGGGGCCAGGGGAGATTTCGATTTCTCCCCTTAGGCCCCCTGGCGACCCCGTAACCCCATTGAAACGATCGCTCCGCGAGGGGTACGGCACTGTACGCCGTGCTTACACTGCACCCAAAAGGCTCCCCGGCCGGGGAGCTGTCGAACGAAGTGAGACTGAGGGGTTGCGATAAATAAGGTCTCCTCCTTGAGAGAGTGAAATTCAAAGTGAAATCCCGTGTGGAGATAAGGGGACTCGTCCGGCGGCACTGGGCCAGTGCCGCCGCCAGCCCGGGGAACTAAAAAACCATTCACCGGATGGTTTTTTGCCTCGCTTTGCTCGGCCGTTCCCTTCTCGTCCCCTTCTCTCTTCATACAAACAAAAAAGCCCATGACTACGCATGGACTTTTTTATTTGGTGGAGCGACTTGAGTTAAATCCGAACCGAAGGCCGCCTGAATTTCCGCAAGTGTGATCGTTTCTGTTCCGTCCTTGAAGTTGTAGGTGATGACAAGCCTGTCATCAAACAGGTACAGGGAGTTGACGAAAGTGTCTATGATACGTTTTTGGTATTCCCGGCTGTTTACGTCGCCGTATTTGAACTGCCCGATCCAGCTCACAATCTGCTCTTTGGTGTACTTTGGCTTTTGAAGCTCCGCTTGCAGGACGGCTATCTTCAGGTTGTCCCTTTGCTTTTCCAGAGCCTCCAAACGTTCTTTTGTGGAACCGGTCAGCACTCCCTGCTGGATTGCGTTCAGCATATTCTCTATTCCGCGCTCCGTGTCGGCAAGCTGTTTTTTCAGCGCCGGAATAGTGGTGTCCTCGCTGGCTTGCAAGGCAAGAATGCTGTCGGCAATGCGGCTGATTTCATCGTCCTGCAATACGCGCTGCACCGTCACAAGAACTGCCGCCCGTTCGATCCAATGCTTTCTGACAGCTTTTCGCTTGCAGCCCAGCTTTCGCTTCGCACCGCCGCATTTGTAGTAATAATGTTTGACGCCCTTTGTGCTGCTGGTGCCGCTTTCCCCGGCCATCAGCCGTTCGCAAGTTCCGCAGAACAGCTTCGTTGTCAGCAGATATTCTTCCGCCGCTTTGGCTTTGGCGGGGGCTTTTTTGTTGAACGCCATACGCCGCTGCACCCGGTCAAACAAGTCATCGTCAATGATTGCAGGGATTCCTTTGGGGATGATCACGCTCCCATACTGGTACTCGCCGATGTACTTCCTGTTTTTGAGGATCAGACTGACCCCGCCGATTTTGAACGCCTTGCCCTTTTTCGTTTTCAGCCCACGTCCGTTCAGCGAAGCCGTGATCTCGCTGATGCTCTCGCCGCTGTCATAGAGGGTGAATATCTCCGTTACCAGCGGGGCGGTCAGAGGATCGACGGCAAGCACACCGTCTGTGCCTACCACATACCCCAGCGGCGTATTTCCGCCGTTGTTTTTGCATTTGAGCGCGTTCTCTTTCTGTCCGCGCTGTATCTTCTCGGACAGCTCAGCGGAGTAATATTCGGCGTATCCCTCCAGCATGGATTCAAGGATGATACCCTCCGGCCCGTCGGAGATGTTCTCCTTTACGGAGATGACCTTGACACCGTTCTTTTTGAGAATCCGTTTATAGTGTGCGCTGTCGTAGCGGTCGCGGGAGAAACGGTCGAGCTTCCATATCAGCACCACATCGAACAGCTTTTGCTCGCTGTCCTTTATCATGTTTTGAAATTCCGGCCTGTCCGCAGTTCTGGCGGACAAGGCTCTGTCGATGTAACTGCGGAGGACGGTGATGCCGTTTCTTTCGGCATACTCCGTACACTCGCGGAGCTGCCCTTCGATGGATTCCTCTCGCTGGCTGTCCGAGGAATAGCGGGCGTAAATCACGGCTTTCATTTCGCATCCACCTCCGAGAGCATCTGCACAAGCGTTGCCTTCAATCGCTCGTTCATAGCCGAGCCGGGGTCAAAGCACATTTCCACGAACCGCGCCATTTCGGGATTGTTCAGACCGAGCTTCACGCAGTTGTTGTAGATCATGCCGTGGGGGTCGTCCGTCCTGCCAAAAATGTAGTCCAGCGACACGTCAAAGTAGTCGGCGTATTTCAGAAAAACCTCCG
>ENA-ORRN01000249-ORRN01000249.1-human-gut-metagenome-genome-assembly--contig:-NODE-249-length-44662-cov-7.953729_pt1 | contig 44662 bp, 36 predicted proteins | sample MGYA00242174_ERZ509132 | MGnify/ENA primary metagenome ERZ509132 (study PRJEB26280, sample SAMEA2338671) | human gut metagenome | biome: human gut; feature: human-associated habitat; material: faeces... | reverse complement strand
TCCGTACATGCCGAAAGGCCGGTAAATACTGCTTTGGGGAACAGGGGAGGGAATACTGAATTTCGCACTGTCCGATTTCAAGGTATCCGGCAGTGGCTGTATGTTTGGTGATTCCATGATCTGCTTATCGGGCAGGGACGTTTCGGTCTGTGCCTGACAGAGAACCGGAAGAAAGGAGAGTGTCAACAAGAATGAAAGAAACTGTTTCATGGCATTTTTCTTTATTTCTCCAAAGATATGGAATATTTGGAGTTCCTGAATCAGTTGTTGACTCTTTTAATGAGAAATTTACTTTTCTTGCTATTTTCTGATCATCAGGGAAAGACGGAATATTTTCGCTTTCCCTGATGATTTTTTATGAGGTCATCAATGCTTTTTCTCCCGGATATTGGTTCTGTGTCCGTAGATGGTGACGGCTACGAAGCAGATGAAGGGAAGAATGAAAGACAGATTGACGGCCGGGAATCCACAGAAGCTGCCCATATCGATGATGGAAGCCTGTAACGGCGGAAGTACGGAGCCGCCGAGAATAGCCATAATCAGTCCGGCTGCACCAAACTTGGCATCATCGCCAAGACCCTGGAGAGCAATACCGTAGATGGTGGGGAACATCAGTGACATGCTGGCAGAAACGCCTACCAGACAGTACATACCCCAGATGTTTTGCAGCGTGATTACTCCCACTGTGAATACGCAGGCGGCAATGGCCAGTGTTTTCAGCAACAGACCGGGATTCAGATACTTCAGCAGGAAGGTACAGATGAAACGGCTTACGCAGAACAGTCCCATGGCAATGATGTTATACTGCTGGGAGAGTACCTCTGCGTCCTGTTCTTCCATTCCCATTGAGGTAAATAAGTGAGTTCCATACTGAATGATGAAAGTCCAGCACATAATCTGTGCGCCGACATAGAAGAACTGGGTGATAACTCCTTCGCGGTAATGCTTGCGATGGAAGATGCGTTTCAGGGTCGGGACAAAATCAATCTTGTGCGACTGATCCTTGTTGAGCGGCATTTTGGAAATCCGGATGACGATCAGCATCACTACGATGACAACACCTATGATGAGGTAGGGGGCTGCCAGTGTCTGCAGGTCTGCATCCCGGATTGCTTCAAACTCACTGAGTGACAGTTGGGCCCGTTCAGCGGTATCCATCGGATGGAGCCGGTTCTGAATGAAGTTCATGGCTACAAACATACCCAGCAGGGAGCCGATCGGATTGAATGCCTGAGCCAGATTCAGTCTGCGGGTAGCTGTTTCTTCGGTTCCCATGGAGAGGATGTAAGGATTACAACTGGTTTCCAGGAACGAAAGTCCGCAGGTCAGGATGAAGTAGGCGATGAGGAAAGGATAATAGTTTCCCATCTTCATGGCCGGAAAGAAAAGAAAGGCTCCGAAGGCATATAAGCCCAGCCCGAGCATAACCCCGGCTTTATAGGAATATTTGCGGATGAACATGGCAGCAGGGAAGGCCATGGCAAAATAGCCTCCGTAGAAAGCTACCTGTACCAGTGAGCCTTCTGTTACGCTCATGCGGAATATTTTGGAGAAAGCCTTGACCATCGGATTCGTGATATCATTGGCAAATCCCCAAAGCGCGAAACAGGTTGTGATCAGAATAAAGGGAAACACGTAGCTGATGTTTCCTTCTTTCAATATCGGTTGATTGTTTTTTTTCATGGCATGCGTTTTAGATTTCAGGATATATGAACTTCGTTTTTGTTTTTAATGGCTCCGCATGCCTGAGCCTGCATCAGAATGTTTCCGATGGCAGTTGCTTCTACGGGTCCGGCAATGACCGGAATGCCCAGAGCTTCCTCTGTCAGTCGGTTCAGCAACTGATTCTGGCATCCGCCGCCGATGATGTGTAGCTGTTGGATTGGCTCCGGAAGGAGGCTGTTCAGCTGTTCGATTCCTTTTTTGTAACGGGCAGCCAGTGATTTCAGTACACACATCACATAGTCACCTTTCGTTACAGGAACTTCCTGATGGTGGCTGAGGCAATATTCGGCGATGGCTTTTTCCATGTCAGCCGGATTGGTAAATACAGGATTGTCTACATCGATTATGCCGGATATCTGGCTTTCGGAAGCTTGCTGCAGCAAAGGACCGTAGCTGGTGTCAGCTCCTGCCTCTTTCCACTGCTGCATCAGACGTTGCAGAATCCAGAGTCCTGTAATGTTCTGAAGGAACTTGATTTTTCCTCCTGTGCAGCCTTCGTTGGTAAATCCTGCCTGGCGTGCTTCTTCGCTCAGGATCGGTTCATCCAGTTCCACACCCAGCAAAGACCAGGTTCCTGAACTGAGGAATGCACATCGGGAGGCTTTTTCTTCCGGGAAAGGAACGGCAAAGACAGCGCTGGCAGTGTCATGCGAACCGACGGCAATTACTTGAGTATCGGCTGGCAGTCCTGTTTCTGCTGCAATGGAAGGAAGAATGTTTCCCCGTGAAGTTCCCGGCATGACAATCTCTCCGAACAGGTGTGACGGGAAGCCCATCCGTTTGATCAGTTCCCAGTTCCAGGAACGTTCTCTGGCAAGAATCAGTTCGGAAGTAGAGGCGATGCAATATTCATTGTTGGCGGTACCGGTCAGGAAGTAGCTGAACAGGTCAGGAGTAAAAAGCAGTTTGTCTGCACATTCCAGCAGATCCGGACATTCCTTTTTCATGGCATAGAGCTGAAAGAGGGAATTGATGGGCATCACTTGAATACCGCTTTCCCGGTAATGTTCGGATGGTGACAAGGTTTTGAATACTTCTTCCGGAGCCCCTTCTGTATACGGGTCACGGTAGCAGCGGGGATTTCCCAGCAGATTTCCTGCACGGTCCAGCAGTCCGAAATCCACTCCCCAGGTGTCAATACCGATACTGGTGACATGATAGCCTTTTTGTACGGCAAGGCGGATGCCGTTTTTCATTTCTTCGAATAAGGACAGAAAGTCCCAATAGATATGGTTCCCCATCTTGATCTGTCGGTTGGAGAAACGGTAGATCTCGTCCAGATGCAGTTGTCCGCCGGTAATTTGTCCGGCAATGACGCGTCCGCTTCCTCCACCGAAATCGATGGCCAGATAAGTGTTGTTCATGATAGGATAATGGTTTTGGTCGGTTATAAAAACAATCCGGAGGATGTGTCAGTCTTGTTTCCTTTCTGGCGCATCCTCCGTTTTGTTCAGTCAGGTATTATTTGGTCTTCTTTCCCAGTACGTAGATATCCAGGTCTTCAATTTCCTGTGGTGTGAGTACAGAATAGTCTCCATGCGACTGCACGATGATGCGGCAGGCCATTTCAAAGAACATGGCTCTTTCGAATACCTGGTCGAAGTTGCTTCCGCATACCACCTGTCCGTGATTGGTCAGGAGGATTGAATTGTGATCCTTCATGGCTTCTACTACGGCATGAGCCAGTTCGGGAGATCCCGGTCTGTAGTAAGGAATGACAGGGATTTCGCGTCCTACGTGGCAGGGAACTTCAGCCGTTACGTTAAAGTTGGTCGGCTTCTTGTTCATACATGCTACGGCAGTGGCATATTCTGACTGGAAGTGCAGCACTACATTCACATCGGGACGTTCGCGGAGAATGCCCAGGTGGAAACCGCTTTCCATAGACGGTTTCACGCCATTCTTCACTTCACCGGTCGCAATGTTGCAGATGGATACTTTTTCTGCCTGCAAAGAGGGAACCCATGAACCGGTACCTGAAACCAGAGCTTCTTCGCCGATTCTCCAGGAAAGGTTTCCGCTGCTGCAGATGGTCAGTCTGGCATCTCCCACGCGGTGGGCCTGAGCCAGGAATTCTTGGATATGTTCGTTTGTGATCATAATACTTTCTGATAGAGATTAAGAATGATTTCTTTGTTTACTTCGCGCGGGTTACCGGGGGTGCAGACATCTGCAAAGGCAGCGTCGGCCAGCCGGTCCAGATCTTTTTCCTGGATGCCCAGTTCCGACAGATGCTGGGGAATACCTACACGGACAGCCAGATCCTTCACGGCCTGTACGGCTGCGTTGGCAGCTTCTTCGCGGCTCATGCCGGGAACATATACGTCCATGGCTTTGGCGATCTGTACATATTTGTCGAGGGCAGCCGGTGCATTGAATTCCATGATGGTCGGCAGCAGCAGTGCGTTGGCAACTCCGTGAGGAATATCAAAGATTGCTCCAAGCGGGTGAGCCATGCCATGTACGACACCCAGACCTACATTCGAGAAGGCCATACCTGCGATATACTGTGCGACAGCCATACCGTTGCGGGCTTCCGGATTGGTCGGTTCCTTGACGGCTGTTTCCAGATAACGGTTAATCATTTCGATAGCCTTGATTTCAAACATGTCACTCATTTCCCAGGCACCTTTGGTAATCAGACCTTCGATGGCGTGTGTCAGAGCGTCCATACCGGTAGCGGCTGTCAGGCTTTTGGGCAGTGTGTACATCAGTTCGGCATCCACGATTGCGATGGCCGGGATATCGTTCGGATCCACACAAACCATTTTCTTCTGTTTCTCCTCGTCGGTGATCACATAGTTGATGGTCACTTCGGCTGCGGTTCCTGCTGTTGTCGGAAGCGCGATGATGGGAACAGACTTACGCTGGGTATCAGCCACGCCTTCCAGTGAAACTACATCACTGAATGAAGGATTGTTGGTGATGATACCGATGGCTTTGGCCGTATCGATTGACGAACCTCCGCCAATGGCCAGAATAAAATCCGCACCCGATTCGCTGAATGCCTTTACGCCGGCTTTCACATTGCTTACGGTAGGATTCGGCTTGATTTCACTGAACAGCTCGTAAGGAACGCCTGCTTCCTCCAGTACGTCGAGCACTTTCTGTGCCACGCCGAAGCGGATCAGTTCTTTATCGGTTGCCACCAGCGCCTTGTGGAGTCCCAGTCTCTTGATTTCCTGTGGAAGCATCTTGCGGGCACCCGGTCCGAAATAAGATACTTCGTTGAGTATAAAGCGATGAATCATGATCTTAGAATGATTAAAGGTTTATTTGTAAATCGGACCATAGGTTGTACATGCACGGTAGTCAGCTCCTTCCTTGTCCATACCGAAGGCATTCCATGCAGCGGGACGGAAAATCTTGTCTTCATCCACATTGTGCATGCATACCGGGATTCTCAGGATGGAAGCAAGCGTGATCAGATCCTGACCGATGTGTCCGTAGCTGATAGCTCCGTGGTTAGCTCCCCAGTTGTTCATGACAGAGTATACATCCTTGAAAGCCGGTTTGTCGCACAGGCGGGGTACGAACCAGGTAGTCGGCCATGTACGGTCAGTACGTTCGTCAAGCAGCTTGTGGATTTCCGGATCGATTTCTACTGTCCATCCTTCTGCGATCTGCAGCACAGGACCGAGTCCTTTCACCAGATTCAGTCGGCTCATGGTAACAGGCATGCCACCTTTTGACAGGAAGTTGGATGAGAAACCTCCGCCGCGGAAATAATCACGGTTAGCCGGATACCAGGTAGTGGCTTCCAGACACTTGTTCATTTCTTCTTCGCTGATTTCCCAGTAAGGCTTCATGGTCGGGTTTCCGTTGGCATCCTGCTGCTGTCCGGTTCCGTCGAGAGTCGTTGCTCCTGAGTTGATCAGGTGAATAATACCGTTGGCAGCCATTCCGGTAAGTTCTTTGCCGGTTACACGTTTCACAGCTTCCGGGCTCCAGTAAGTACGGACGTCAGAGAAGATCTGTGCGCGGTTGGTCAGCAAATGGCCGAAGAGCATAGCCACGCCGTTGCAAGCATCGTTTTCGGTAGCCACAACGTAAGCTTCACGCAGACCGTTCCAGTCGAATGAAGTGTTTAGCAAAGCTTCCGAGTAGTCGCCGTTCGGATAGAAGTCGGTCCACTGGCGCTGTCCCTGGAAACCGGCAGCGATGGCGTTGTGTCCCAAAGCCTCTTCCTTGAAGCCCATTTCCTTGAGTTTGGGGTTGCCCTGCATCAGGTCGCGCATGATGATGGTCATCTTCACGATGAATTCCCAGTCAGCATCCTTTTCTGCACGGTTCTTGGTCTTGGCCGGAGTATTGAAGTCCTTGCCTTCATTGCATTTGCAATGTTTTTCGGTCCATGCCATGGCTTTTTCAAATTCTTCCTTGTCATAGATACCTTCAGTCATACGGCGGATGATTTCAGTCAGGTCAACTGATTCATTGCGCATGCCCAGATATTCCTGGAAGAAGTCCGGATTGACGATAGATCCTGCGATACCCATGGACACACTACCCATAGACAGGTATGACTTGCCTCTCATGGTAGCCACAGCCTGTGCGGCACGTGCAAAGCGGAGAATCTTTTCTGCTACGTCAGCCGGAATCGTATTGTCTTCCAGATCCTGTACGTCACGTCCGTAAATACCGAAAGCGGGCAAGCCCTTCTGAGCATGTCCGGCCAGTACAGCTGCCAGATAAACAGCTCCGGGACGTTCTGTTCCGTTGAATCCCCATACTGCTTTGGGATAATACGGATTCATATCCATGGTTTCTGCGCCATAGCACCAGCAGGATGTAACGGTAATAGTGGCGCCGACGCCTTCGCGTTCAAATTTTTCAGCACAGGCAGCACTTTCAGCCACACGTCCGATAGTACCGTCTGCGATGACACATTCCACAGGACTTCCGTCTCCGTTTTTAAGATTGCTGGTGATTAATTCGGCAACAGCTTTTGCCAGACTCATGGTTTTTTCTTCGAGGCTTTCACGAACTCCTCCCTGACGGCCGTCAATGGTCGGCCGAATTCCGATTTTCGGATATTTTTTCATGTCGTAATGATATTTTTTAGGTTAATGATGTGAACAAAAATAAGGCACTTTGTCCGAATAGCATAATAAAACGAATGATAATAACATTATTTAACCCGGCCTTATGGAGGAATTTGTGAGAAAGGATATTGAAAAAACGCCGAATTCTTTTTTTTACACGCCGAAACGTTTTATATCAAAGGCCGAAGCGTTTTCAAAAAACGTCTCGGCCTTTTTAAAGGAATCCCGGAGTTGTTCATCACTTCATTCTCAGGGATGGATTTTTTTATTTCAGATGATACAGGCAGACTATTGGATTTCCTTCTTCTTGTGCCCGTTCAATCAGTCGGGTCACCTGTTCGGGTTGCTTTTCCTCTGGTCGTGAATTCAGATAGTCTTCCAGACTGATCAGGTCGTCTGCCGTAATATATCCGACAAGGAGTTCGTCAGTGGCTTCAACCGGTCTGATCTGACAGTAGATCAGATCGTCCGTCATCCATCCGGCATAAAGTTGTCGGGACTGCTTGTCGAAAAGGATATCTTTCAACTGTTTGTCCACGAAAGCCTGGATATAGAGGTAGCGGTTGTTTTCCCAACAACTGTTGAATCCGTAGACAGGCCAGTATTTCATGACGGCATCGGCCGGGCTTTCATCCGGATGAATCATTTCGGGAGCGTCTTCCGGTGGGTTCTTTTCACCGAAATCCAGCGTATATTTGATGCGTACAGAATCCTGCGAGGTTATAGACCAGATATGGTTTGACAGCGGATGGGCGAACAATACTTCCCGGCCGTTCCGTGAATGCGTAAAGACGCGGTTCTGCTGGAAAGAAGGAAGCAGCTGGTTTCCAAGATTGGTATATCCGTCGATAAGGTGTCTGCTTGTACCGTTTGTTCCGTCATAAATATCAAGCAATGTGATCGTGTCGCTTTCCGGCTGACGGAGATTATTCGTAAAGATACTCCAGGAATGATCCGGCAACAGGGCGATCTCAAATCCCCGGACTCCTATCTTATGTTCCCGGAGCAACCTTCCGTCAAGTGAAAAATGCATCAGCTTGGAAGGATAGGTCAGCAGACATACTGTGCTGTCCTTTTCGCAGACGTCAAATCCCAAAAGGGAAAGGTATTCTTCTCTGCCCTGTCCATAGCGGTTGATGCGGGCGGTTCCTTTTCCCTGCCGGTCAAAGATCAGGATTTCATCTCTGCTCAGCACAAAGAAATGATCAAGTGCATAGCGGAACTGGCGGATATCAGATACAAGGAAGTTGCCGGTTGTGTCCAGTGGAATGGTTTCAACCCGGGAAAAAAGATCTGAGTACTTCTGGCTCAGCGGCAAGGCTTTATCATACGAAAGAACCATGCCCGGTTCAAATGAAGATTGCTTTTCTGTCTTGCCTGAAAAAGAGCAAGAAGCCAAAAACAGGAAAGACAGAAAGATACCTGAGTTTCTTATCATAAGTGACATGTTTTATGCAGGAGTCCATGAAGACCAGCTCCCATCTTCTTTTTTAAATCTATAATAATGGCCGGGAGAACACGCATAGTTTCCCCCCTCATAACAATTTACAACTTTACTTTGTTTGTATGATGAACCATTGTAGAAATGGTCTGTAATTTGTGTTTCTACATCGTAGTGTCCTGGATCTAAAGATTCTTTATTAGCTAATGCTTCTATGTTGGCCATTGTCAAATCAGACATTTCCACTGATTGTATAGATGGACAAAAATAATAATAGCCAGCGGCTAAGGCTGATCCAATAAGCATTTTGGAAATAAAATTTCGTTTTTTCATAAGTCCTAAATTGAAAATAAGGTTTTTCTTTTATTTGAATTTATAATTTATTTGCAAAGTTAGTAGAAGTTTTTATAAGAATGCTTTTTTGTATTTATTAACATAATTGCAATATTTGTAGAGGGGAATGCAGTCAGCCATCACCTATAGAAGGTTGCATAGAACCACCTTGAACTTTTATAACATCAATAAAAAATTTAACAATAATATTGATGGCTACAAGTAATATGTAGCTTATTTCCACATGAGATTATAAGACATCAGAGATAAAAATAATAAGATTAAGGTAAATCCATTTCATACTTGAGTACAGATATTCCTTCGCCTTTGTCGGTAAGAGCCATAAGCGTTTTATTGTCCGGAGTTACAGTTAAGTAGAAAATGCTTCTGTCCAGATGGAGCTGGTAACATTCTTTACCTTCCCAATTAAACACACGGACAAGAGAATTGTTCAAATAGCCTTTGTTTCCTTCAGGCAGGACATCACCATGCCAGATGGCATAAATGTAGTCATCAGTGGCTGCTATTCCGATATAATAGCGTTTTGTCTTGGCGGTGACCAGACCTTGCATTTCGCCATCTCCTGTAGGCATCAGGTATATATCATTCGGATAGGCATTGATTTCCGTCTGGATGGGAAAACGTCCTTTGTCTACTTTGATAATTTGCAGCATGTCCGCCAAATGGCAGCTGACAGCTATTTTCTGATTGTCTGGAGCTACAGTCATTGTCAGATCATATAAAGTGGCATTGCACATATTCGTCATGGCTGGATCCACATGATTTTTATCCGGGAACTTTCCAATGGCTTTTATGTTTCCGTCCGGCTCTTTTACTACATATGATGCCGTATCAGTTATATTGGTAGCAATAAAATAATTGTCGGCTCGAACTGTTCCCATCAGAGAGAAGGGGGTATTGTCTTCCAGATTCCAGGAAAAGACTTCCTGTACGGCTGGTTTCGGTTGCAGCAGATCCGAATATGCAACTTTAAACAAACGCCTTTTATAGATGTCATACATATAGAGGGATTGTGTTTTCTCATCGGCTCTGAATGAATCAACTCCAGAGGACCATCTCCTTTCGCGATAAACGAATTCAACCGTTTTCTGGATGAAGCTCCCCATACATCAACCAGCGTATCTCCCTGAAGATTGACCGTTACCCACATTGTATCTACAACTTGAATGTAGACGGGGCTTGAAATTCCCAGCATGCTGTCAGAAAGTACGACTTCTCCTTTTAGGTCTACATTCCTTATCGGATGTTGCTCAGATACATTCTGGCATCCGATCAGAAATAATAATGTGCTGATAAATAAGATTTTTTTCATAAATGTATATTTAAAGGTTAATAGTTAGAAAGCTGTTGAAAGTTTACAACTAAATCCGTTTTGTTTTAAAACTATGGAATCAGTGTATTTAGTAATGATGCATATATGTTTATGTCTGACTTAAAGGCTATATTATGACCTCATTAAATAATAAAAATGAATTTAAATATATGACAAAAATAATAAAAGCTCGGGATTTAAACTAATTCTGTTATGTTTTTTTGTTTTGGTGATAACTAATTGAAATATAGGTATTTATCTTTGAAGATTTAGTAACTGGAGTAATGCATGACGAAAACAGGCTTCTTGTGTGTAATATCTTTTCTTTTTCGATAAGATGTATTAATCACGTCTCTTGCATTATACGTTCGATCAGGCTGAATCGTGCGGTCGTTGCGGCCTGATCGTGCGGTCGTTTGGGCCGAATTGTGCGGTCGTTTGGGCTGAATCGTGCGGTCGTTTCCGGAGGGTGTATATACAAAAACGGCTGAAGATTATTGCCGTGCCAGAGGCATACGGAATTATCTTCAGCCGCAACAGTCCGGAAAGCCTGTTTAGTCGAACAGACTTCTGAACTTCTTGAATATTTTTTCTTTCAGGCTCATGTTAGGCTTGAAACTTTCAGATTCCTGCCATTTTTCCAAAGCCTGTCTTTCTTCTTTGGTCAGAGTTTCGGGAATGTAAATGCTGACGTGAACCAGCAAGTCGCCCGTTCCGGTTGTATAGCCGTAGCTGTTGATGGAAGGAAGTCCTTTGCCGCGCAGGCGAAGCACTTTGCCCGGCTGTGTACCCGGTTCGATCTTGATTTTCGCTTTTCCGTCGATGGTCGGGATTTCCACTGTTCCTCCAAGGGCTGCGGTCGGAACGCTCAGCAGCAGGTTGTAGATCAGGTCGCTCTCGTCGCGCACCAGTTCCGGATGCTTTTCCTCTTCGATGAGTACCAGCAGATCGCCTGCCACACCGTTGTGCTTACCGGCATTACCCTTGCCGTTGATAGTCACCTGCATGCCTTCAGCCACACCTGCTGGTATGTTGACTTCGACGATTTCATCGCCTTTGACAACACCTTCTCCATTACACTTCTTGCATTTGTGCGTAATGGTGGTGCCAATACCGCCACACGTTGGGCAGACTTCCTGCGTTTGCATCATGCCGAGGAAGCTGCGCTGGCTTCGCACGACATATCCGCTACCGTGACACGTTGGACATGTTTCTGGAGCGTGACCTTCTTCGCATCCGTTACCGTGGCATGCGTCGCAAACCACGTCTTTGCGGACTTTGAATTTCTTTGTTACGCCAGTGGCAATCTCCTGCAGATTGAGTTTTACTTTCATGCGTAAATCTCCGCCATGGAACTGCGGACGTGCAGAACCGCCGCTTCGCCGACGTCCACCACTGAAACCGCCGAATCCCATGTCGCTGAAAATATCGCCAAAATGCGAGAAGATGTCGTTGATGTCCATACCGGCACCGCCAAATCCGCCAAAACCATTTGCGCCATCAACGCCAGCTGCACCAAACTGATCGTAGCGTGCACGCTTGTCGGGGTCGCGCAATACATCGTAGGCTTCCGCTGCCTGCTTGAATTTCTCTTCTGCTTCCTTGTCACCAGGGTTGCGGTCGGGGTGGTATTTGATGGCCACCTTTTTGTAGGCGCGTTTGATTTCGTCTGCAGAGGCATTTTTCTCAACGCCTAATATTTTATAATAGTCTTTTTCTTCAGCCATAATAATTCGCTTTTAGAATATTTGTGGAGGTATTAAGTAGGTGTTCAAATTTATTTTATAGGGGTAAATTAATTCAATATAAACTAGTTTTGAAAACCTACTTATAAGGATGAACTCAATTGTTTTGGGAAAAGTTCGCCCCTTCACACAACCATTTTAGAAAACAGGCATTGCCTGCTTCCTGATTATTGTCCGACTGCAACTTTCGCATGACGGATAACCTTGCCGTTGAGCGTGTATCCAGTTTGAACACAGTCGATAATCTGGTTTTTCTTGCTTTCGTCCTCAACGGGTACAAGCGCAATGGCTTCGTGAAAATCGGTGTTAAAGGCTGACCCATCGGTTTCAATTTTCGAAAGGCCTTGCGTTGAGAGCGTCTTGGTCAGTTTGTCGATGATGAGCTCAACGCCCTCTTTCAGGGTGGCGACATCGTCAGACTTGTCCATGTTCGTCTGCGCCCTTTCCAGATCGTCGAGAACGGGGAGTAGACTTTCGAGCACTTTCTGTCCGCCGTTGAGTATCAGTTCGGATTTTTCTTTGATGGTTCTTTTTCTGTAGTTGTCAAACTCAGCCATCTGGCGCAAGAGCTGATCCTTCAAAGAAGCGATTTGCGCTTCTGCTTCAGTCAGTTTTTCAGCGTCGGTTTTCTCCTCAGGTGCATCGCTTGCTTCTTCGTTGATGTTGAGATGCTCATTCTCCTCTCCGTTGGAAGCAGTGTTTGTTTCGTTATTGTCAATCTGCGGATCAGTCTGATCAGCAGTATCGTTGTTCTTGATGATTTCTTCTTGGTTCTTTGTGTCAGTCATAATGTTTGTTATTTGTTTTATGACATATATGCAAGATTTATGCCAGTACAAATTTCGCATCGCACATTCGCCCGTCAAACCCAAAATCAAGGCCCATGACACAGGGTACGCCTATGTAAAACAACCTGTTGGATTTGTCGGGGAATGATTTCTTCTGCAGGCCGACTTGACGCTTGCAGGAGACTTCTTGGCGCCTTACGCCGAAACCTCTCCAATGAAAGTTGTCAAATCATTTTGCCGCAATCACTCGCCATAGAGACGGCTTCTCAGTTCCTTGACTCTGTCGTCGTGGATATAGTCTTCGTAGCTCATCAGTTTGTCAATAGTGCCATTAGGCGTCAGTTCAATGATGCGGTTGGCAACAGTGTTGATAAACTCATGGTCGTGGCTGGAGAAGAGGATGTTTCCCTTATAGAGCTTCAAATTATTGTTGAATGCCTGGATGCTTTCCATATCCAAGTGGTTGGTCGGCGTGTCAAGAATCAGGCAATTAGCATTGCGGAGCTGCATTCTTGCAATCATACAGCGCATCTTTTCTCCTCCCGACAAGACGTTCACCTTTTTGAGAATGTCTTCATCCTTGAAAAGCATACGTCCCAAGAAAGCCTTGAAATACACCTCGTTGCCTTCGCCGTATTGGCTGAGCCAGTCGAGCATGTTATAATCGGTGTTGAAAAAATCAGTGTTGTCAAGCGGAAGATAAGCCGTTGTGATAGTTACGCCCCACTTGTAATTACCTGAGGCTGGTTTTGCGTTGCCGTTGATGATTTCAAACAAAGCCGTCATCGCACGCGGGTCGTGGCTCAAGAACACAATCTTGTCGTTCTTTTCCACCGTGAAGTTCAGTTTGTCGAAAAGTACGGTTCCATCTTCTGTGACCGCTTTGAGGTCGTGAACCTCCAAAATTTGGTTGCCAGGTTCACGATCCATCTGGAAGATGATACCTGGATATTTACGCGTTGACGGTTTGATTTCCTCAACATTGAGTTTTTCGAGCATCTTCTTGCGGCTGGTCGTCTGTTTGCTTTTTGCCACGTTGGCAGAGAATCTGCGGATGAATTCTTCCAATTCCTTTTTCTTTTCCTCAGCCTTCTGCTTTTGGTTTTGTGCCTGTCTCAAAGCCAGCTGTGAAGACTCATACCAGAAGGAATAGTTACCCGAGAAGAGTGTCACTTTTCCGAAGTCGATATCCACTGTATGTGTGCAGACCTGGTCGAGGAAGTGTCTGTCGTGTGAAACCACCAATACCGTGTGTTCGAAGTTTCCAAGATATTCCTCCAACCATTCAACGGTTTCAAGGTCAAGGTCGTTGGTAGGTTCATCGAGCAAGAGGTTGTCTGGTTCGCCAAACAAAGCCTGTGCGAGCATGACGCGCACCTTCTGCTTACCCGAAAGTTCGCCCATCTTTTTTCCGTGCAGATTTTCTTTGATGCCAAGTCCGCTCAAAAGAGTAGCAGCATCATTCTCTGCCGTATAGCCGCCCAGGTTAGCAAATTTATCTTCAAGTTCGGCCACCTTGATGCCATCCTCGTCCGTGAAATCTTCCTTCGAATAGAGAGCCGTGCGCTCCTGCATGACTTTCCACATGACGGAGTGCCCCATCAAGACAGTGTCAAGTACAGTCTCCTCATCAAATTTAAAGTGGTCCTGACTCAAAACGGACAGGCGTTCTCCCGGACCCATTTCAACAGAACCTTTGTTGGGTTCAAGATCTCCGGAAATTGCACGGAGCAAGGTTGATTTTCCTGCACCATTTGCACCTATGATTCCATAGATATTTCCGTTGGTAAACTTCATGTTGACATCCTGATAAAGAATGCGCTTGCCAAATTGAATAGCGAGATTGGATACTGTAATCATATGTATTTCTATAATTTATTTTCTCTTAAGTAGATGGTCAGATTTTAGTGAGTTGTCTGGTGAAATGATACCTACACAACAAAGCCACCGCCTTCGGCGAGTGGCACATAAGTAGGTATTTAAGTAATGGTAAAAAATAACTTGAAAATTTTGAAGGGTAAGGAATTATATCTTTATACCCTGTATTTTTGCCGCTTTTGAAATTTATCATCGTCACATAGTCCGCTATGCTCCCTCTTCCAAAATCCAAAACCCACAAAAATACAGGTCAAAATTGATCAACTTATTTTCTTTCACCATAACTAAAATTATTTTATGATATCAACGTCGGAAATAATAATAGTTTAATGTTGAATACCCACTTACTTAAAAAAGCACACGCTGGTCAGGGAAAGACTGCGTGCACTCTTTATAAAGAAGGTTATAATTTATATGTCCTATATGAATTTCAAACGCTTTGCTCAAAAGGGGCGCCTCTGTTTTATTGGTCAGTAGCATGCTCGTTCATCCAATCAACAAAACTCGTTGAAACAGATTCAGGCGCAGGAACGAGTGGAAGGCGCAACACATTGCTAATGTCTCCTTTGACAGAAAGCAACGCCTTAATGCCAGCTGGATTCCCTGGGGCGCTTAGCAGTTTGAAAAGCGGGCTCAAATGGCGGTGAATGTGCAGTGCAGAGGTGAAATCACCCTGTAATTCGGCATGCACCATTTTCCCGAAATCCGCAGGGTAAGCATTCCCGATAACAGAAATCACACCCACAGCGCCGATGCTGATCAGTTCGAATGTGATGGCATCATCACCGCTCAAAACCTCAAATCCTTCGGGAGCGGCTGCCACGATGTCTTCAATTTGCGCCATTTTTCCCGAGGCCTCCTTGATGGCAACCACATTGGGGCAATCGTTTGCAATCCTAATGGTTGTTTCCGCCAAAAGGTTGGTTCCCGTTCGGCTTGGAACATTGTACAAAACCACCGGGAGTTTGGTTGAAGAAGCCACTTTGCAGAAATGCTGGTAAAGTCCCTCTTGGCTGGGACGGTTGTAGAATGGGGTAACTATCAGCACGCCATCAATACCTGTGAGGTCGGCAGTGTTCAGATATTCGCAAACTGTTGCCGTGCAATTTCCTCCAGCACCCAAGAGCAAGGGGATTCTGCCGTTGACCACTTTGACCGTGAAATCAATGATGTCCTGTTTCTCTTCTGCTGTCAGACAGGGCGTTTCCGCAGTTGTGCCTAACACACACAAGAAATCAACGCCTTTTGCTATCTGCTTTTCTATCAGATGTTCTAACGAAATGTAATCAACTTGCCCTTCGTTTGTGAAAGGGGTCACGAGAGCAATTCCCAAACCTTTAAATGGATTTATTCTTTTCATATATAATAATGGGCGTTTTTTCCAAAAAAAAAATTCTTTTGAGTGGGTATCGAAATTAATAGATACTGGGGATGAACGCATCACCTCTGTTTTGCTTATGATAAACGAGCCTTGAACGAGTTGAGTTCAGCCAAGAGAGAAACGCTGGCTATCCCAGTTCGGCCTCCTTAAGGCGTTCGGCATTTTCAGCCACCATCAGATGGTCAATACAATCCTGGATATCCCCGTCCATAAATGCTTGGAGATTATAAATGGTGTAGTTGATGCGGTGGTCGGTGATGCGTCCTTGCGGATAGTTGTACGTGCGAATTTTGGCAGAACGGTCGCCCGTTGAAACCAACGTTTTTCTGCGCGAGGCAATGTCGTCCACATATTTTTGGTGCTCCTTGTCATATATAAATGTGCGAAGGCGAGCCAAAGCGCGTTCCTTGTTCTTAGGCTGGTCTCGTGTTTCCGTACATTCAATCAAAATCTCTTCAACGACGCCCGTAATGGGGTTCTTCCAATTATATCGTAGACGCACGCCCGATTCAACCTTATTGACATTTTGTCCACCAGCACCGCTAGAGCGGAACGTGTCCCATTTTATTTCGCCTTCGTTGATGACCACATCGAAAGCTTCCGCTTCCGGAAGCACGGCAACCGTTGCCGCTGAAGTGTGCACTCGACCTTGGGTTTCAGTTGCAGGAACGCGTTGAACGCGGTGCACACCGCTTTCGTATTTCAACGTACCGTAGACATCTGCTCCCGTGACGGAACAAACTATTTCTTTGAACCCTCCAGAAGCGCCTTCGCTCGCGCTTGAAATTTCCATCTTCCAGCCTTTCTTCTCGCAGAATTTTGCATACATGCGGAAGAGGTCACCGGCGAACAAAGCTGCTTCATCGCCTCCCGTTCCTCCTCTGATTTCAAGAATGGCATTCTTTGAATCCTCGGGGTCTTTCGGCACCAGCATCAGTTTGATGCGCTCCTCAATTTGCGGAATTTTGGCCTCGCAAGCCGCCACTTCTTCCCTTGCCATCTCTTTCATTTCAGGGTCTTGCTCGTTGACAAGCAAGTCCTTGCCTTCTTCAAGATTGTCAAGCAGTGTTGCATATTCCTTTCTGGCAGACATCAAGTCCTCCAGTTCTTTATATTCTTTTGTGAGTCTCACGTATCTTGCTTGATCACCGATGACAGCCGGATCCGTAATAAGCGTTCCGACCTCTTCATAGCGTGCAACCAGACCCTCAAGTTTCTCTAATAGGGTATTCACTTATGTATTCGATTGACGTGTTAAAGTGGATTTAATAATGGTGAAAGAAGATGTTGGGCAATTTTGACAGAGCATAAGATATAATTCCTTGCTCCACAAAATTGGTCAAGTTATTCTTTTTTACCATTACTTAATATGACTCCCCTAAATCGTTTGGCATGACGGGGCGTTTATTCTTGGAAAAATCATCGAAAGCTGTGATGATGTATCAATAATGGAACTCGCCCATCTCGCTCTTGATGGTCAAAGAACGCTCACCTTCTTCAATGCGACCAACAATCTGAGCATCGATATTGAAGCTCTTGCTGATTTCGATGATTTTCTCTGCGTGTTCTGGCTTGACGTACACTTCAAGACGGTGTCCCATATTAAACACCTTATACATTTCGCTCCAGTCTGTCCCGCTTTGTTCGGCAATAGCCTTGAACAGCGGAGGAATCGGGAACATATTGTCTTTTATCACCTTGCAGTTTTCGCCAACAAAATGAAGCACCTTCGTCTGTGCGCCCCCTGTGCAGTGTACCATTCCGTGGATGTCGGCACGCATTTCGTCCAAGATGCGTTTAACAACAGGAGCGTAAGTACGTGTGGGAGACAAAACCAGTTTGCCAGCATTGACAGGGGATCCTGCAACCTCATCTGTTAGTCTATATCCACCGCTGTAAACCAATTCCTGCGGAACAGTGTGGTCATAGCTTTCAGGATATTTTTCAGCAAGATATTTGGCAAAGACATCGTGGCGTGCAGATGTGAGGCCGTTAGACCCCATTCCGCCGTTATATTCCTTTTCATAAGTAGATTGACCGCTTGACGACAACCCGACAATAACATCTCCAGGCTGGATGTTCGCATTGTTGATGACATCGCTGCGTTTCATTCTGCATGTGACGGTTGAGTCAACAATGATGGTTCTCACCAAATCACCGACATCAGCCGTCTCGCCACCAGTTGCGTAAATTCCGACGCCCATGTCTCGCATCTGTTGAAGCAGTTCGTCTGTGCCGTTAATGATGGCAGAAATAACCTCGCCAGGAATCAGCATTTTGTTGCGGCCGATGGTTGAGCTGACAAGAATATTATCAACTGCTCCAACGCATAGCAAATCATCCGTATTCATGATGAGCGCATCCTGTGCAATACCCTTCCATACAGACAAATCGCCAGTTTCTTTCCAATAGATATAGGCCAAGCTGGACTTCGTTCCTGCACCATCGGCGTGCATGATGTTGCAATATTCAGGGTCTCCGCCAAGAATGTCGGGAATAATCTTGCAAAAAGCCTGTGGGAAAATACCTTTGTCAATGTTCTTTATCGCGTTATGAACATCTTCTTTCATGGCCGAAACGCCACGCATCATGTAACGTTGTTTGCTATCAATCATTGGAACTATTGGTTTTAGAGGGGAATCCCTGTTTTTATTTTGTTCGGAGGAATTTTGTATACGCTTAGAAGCGTGCACTGCAACCGCTTTAATCAGGTTGAAGTGCCGTCTAAAATTTCATGCAAACTTACATAAAATTATTTGATTACATTGTGTGTCGATTTAAAAAACTGGCATTTCGCCCCTTTTGGAAAACAATATTTATAATTGTCAATGCTTATAGCTACGCAACTGCTGTGTCGTGATGACAAAGATGTCTCTTGAAGAATATGAGAATCAAGAGCGCATTCACCGGTGAGGTGAGGAGGTTGCTTAGCACCATACCGTGTAATATAGTCCATCTACATCATACCGTGTAATATAGTCCATCTACATCGAACGGCGTATTTGCAGTAGTACTTGCAATTTTCCCGTGTCACTTCGCTTTCTCCCTGTAAAGATTCTGTATTATCCTTGCAGGTTGTTGTTTTGCTATGCGAAATTTTCAAAAAATCTATTTTTGAAATGATGGCAATTTTATAATATAAAAGAAAAAATACAGTAGGTCATTGAGGTTTAGATAAATAGATATATTCTATTGGATTATCTGTATAATATATTACCTTCCTAATAATGTCTCCATCCCATTCGCATTTTATAAGAAAATGGTAATTTTGCACAGAATATAATTAAACGTCAAATCATGAATTTGAAAAAATTGAGCTACATCATCCTAGTTATTGTGCTGTCAGTCTCCCTGTTCCTGGGTTTTATTGTTGACACATTCAATGTGGATATCGGTTACTTGAATAATGTTCTGAAAAAAGTTTCATCCCCATTTGTGTTGGCTGTTGGAATCGTTTTTGCAATGTCGATGGGCGAAGTTTATTCCAAATTCAACAAGCTGATGTCGAAGAAAATGTTGCAATGTTCAGTTGTTGCCCTTGGTTTCGGCATGAACATTGAAAAAGCCTTGGCCTCTGGTTGGGAAGGTATGTTGCTGACAGTTGTCAGCGTGTTTGCCACATTGAGTCTTGGATGGGTCATTGGCAGAAAAATCCTTGGTGTAAACTCAGAAACGAGTTATTTGCTGAGTTCAGGCACCGCGATATGTGGCGGCTCTGCCATCGCTGCGGTCGGTTCTGCGCTAAATGCGAAATCAGAGAATCTCTCTGTTTCGCTGGCAGTGGTGTTTGTGCTTAATGCTCTGGCGTTGTTTCTGTTTCCAAGCATTGGTTCCGCTTTGGGAATGAGCATGAAGCAATTTGGAATGTGGGCCGCCATTGCAATACATGACACATCTTCTGTTGTCGGCGCCGGCGCCGCTTATGACCAATTGCATCCGGAAATGGTTTTGTCGCAAGGTGTCAGCGCGTTAGAGCTTGCCACGACCATCAAGTTGACTCGTGCATTATGGATTGTCGTTTTGGTGTTGCTGACGCCCTTTTTCATGAAAAGTCATTTTGCAAGCAATGCGAAGGGCAAAGCATTGTACAGGAATGTTCCGACCTTTATCGTATGGTTCTTACTCGCAATTCTGTTTAATACCTATGTGTTGAGTAATCCTTCTCTCTTGGGGGAGGAAGTTGCAAATATCGGAGGAAATTTCAGTCGAATGGTTGCAGCGTTGGCAAAACATATGATTACGCTTTCCATGTTCTTTATAGGAGCTTCTCTTACCATCAGTGCTTTAAGAAAAGTTGGCTTAAGGCCTATGATTCAAGGGATTGTATTATGGATATGTGTGAGCGCCATTAGTCTTGCTTTCATCATCAGCGTGTGTAACGTTTAAGACGGTGATGCTTGGTGAGTTTTTAAATCTGCAGTGATGAAAGCAGGGCACACAGGTGTTGTGATAAAAATCGTGTAAACATAAAAATTATCTTGACCGCTTGCTAATCGAAGATTTTATGTAATTTTGTCGTTAAGATAAAAGCCCGTATTATGAAATTCCGTACAATTGTGGATTTGCCTGCGGCTCGGTGGAAGCTTGAGCCAAGCATGAAAATTATGTGTTTGGGGTCGTGTTTCGCGCAGGAAATCGGTAGCCGAATGCAAGTCTCGTTGCCAGACGGGCAGGTTATGATAAATCCCAATGGTGTGCTTTACAATCCTGCCAGCATCAGCAATGTCTTGAATGCTTTGTTGGATGATTCGTATGACGACTCCGAGATGGTTTTTCTGGGGCGTGACGGTTTTTGGCATAGCTGGATGCACACTAACAAGTTCTATGGAAACGACAAGGCAACGTTTACGACTTCACTTGAAAGTATTCGGAAACAGGCAAAATGCTTCTTGAAGCAAGCGGACGTGTTGGTGATCACCTGGGGGACGTCTCATGTTTTCAGCCTTCGTGGAAAAGTCGAAACGATTGTTGGCAATTGCCACAAGGAGCATCCAGCCTTGTTTCAGGAAAAACGCCTGACCGTCGGAGAAATTTTGGCTGATTATTGCCGTCTTTTCGACAAAATCAGAGGGGTTAACAAGGGATTGGAAATCGTGCTTAGTGTGAGTCCGTACAGGTATTCCAAACTTGGTTACGCACAGTCGAACACGAGTAAGGCTATTCTCTTGCTGGCAGCAGAGCGGATGAGCGAGATTTATGGTCATGTCTCTTATTTCCCTGCCTATGAAATTTTGAAAGACGAATTGCGAGATTACCGTTTTTATGCTGCCGACATGTTGCACCCATCGGATCAAGCGGTGGATTATGTTTGGGAGCGTTTTAGGGCATTTTGTTTTTCTGATGCCATGAATGCCTTTTCCGAGGATATGCTTAAGCTTAACAAAGCTCTGCAGCACAGGATGGAGAAGGCATCGGGCGCTGAACATGAGAGGTTTGCGAAAAGAATCTCTGAAATGAGAACGGAGATGGAACGCAAATGGGGGATGTTTCTTTGATATTCTGCCCCTTGTGTTTCGCCTCGTTTGAAGCGGGAGTTGGCGTTTCTGCATAGAATGGGCTAACATCGGGTCGTCATGCTTAAACGCTTGAGAGCAAAAGAATAGCGTCGTCTATGTTTGATCGGGATAGGGGCCTTCATGATGGAAGGGCCTGGATGAAGATAAACGATGCCTATCTAATAAAGACTAAATAATTGTGTTATGTATTATTCATTGGAAAAGGTGGTATCCTTAATTGGTGCCAGACGTTTCGGAAATTCGGAGGCAAAGATTAAATGGCTTCTGACTGACAGCCGATCTTTGGCTTTCCCAGAAACTACGCTCTTTTTTGCATTACGCACGCGGCGCGGCGATGGCCACAAATATATAAACGACCTCTATCGTCGAGGTGTTAGGAATTTTGTTGTTGGCAAATGCCCTGCCGACATGGAGCAGAATTACCCGCATGCAAATTTCCTGTTGGTTGTCAGTCCGTTAAAGGCGTTGCAACGGTTGGCTGAGCGCCATCGAGATGAATATAACATCCCGGTCATTGGCGTTACGGGGTCAAACGGGAAAACAATAGTCAAAGAGTGGATCTACCAGTTGCTCTCGCCGACGATGTCTGTTACGCGTTCTCCTCGCTCCTATAATTCACAGGTGGGCGTTCCCTTGTCTGTTTGGCTGTTAAATGAAAAAAGCCAAATCGGTTTGTTTGAGGCTGGCATTTCGCAGCCCGATGAGATGGCTGCCCTCAGGGCTATCATTCAGCCCACTATCGGCATTATGACAAACATCGGTCCAGCCCACCAGGAGAACTTTGCCACGGTAGAAGAAAAATGTCTTGAAAAACTTTCTTTGTTTGCAGACTGTCAGGTTGTAATCTACAACGGAGACGACCCTATTATCTCAAAATGTATGGAAGAAACCCTCCATCATGGCGATTTGATTGCATGGTCGAAAAAGGACGCTTCTGCGCCATTGTTTATCCGTGGCGTTGAAAAGAAGGAAGGGGGGACGACGGTTAGATATACTTATCTTCGCCAAGAGGCGGATTTCGAAATCCCGTTTGTTGATGACGCCTCGATTGAAAACTGCATTCATTGTTTGGCGCTTTGTCTTTATCTGCACTTGGATGCGGAGTCAATCAGAAACCGTATGAAGATGCTGGAGCCTGTTGCGATGCGACTGGAGGTGAAGCAGGGTGTAAGGAATTGCACATTGATCAACGATGCCTATAACTCGGATGTTGCCTCACTTGACATCGCCCTTGATTTTATGAAGCGCCGACCAATGAAGGAAAAGCGGATGTTGATTTTATCGGACATATTGCAGACTGGCGTGTCTTCAGATGAATTGTATGCCAACGTGGCCAACATGATTGCAGGACGCGGCATCGACTCGCTCATTGGTGTCGGAGAGCAGATTTCATCAGAGCATTCAAAATTTGCCTTGAAGGACAAGCATTTCTTTCCCAATACGGAGGCATTGTTGAAGAGCGGGATGCTGGATATGATTTCTGACTATTGCATTCTTATCAAAGGGTCGCGAAGTGCAGAACTCGACAGAGTCACAGAGCATTTGTCTTTGAAGGTACATGAGACGATTTTGGAGGTCAACCTTAACGCTGTTGTAGAGAATTTGAACTACTACCGTTCGTTTTTGAAACCCGAGACCAAAATCACGTGCATGATAAAAGCTTCGGCTTATGGTTCTGGCAGCATTGAAATTGCGAAGACATTGCAGGACAGGGGCGTGGATTATATGGCTGTGGCTGTGGCTGATGAAGGAGTGAGTCTACGCGAAGCTGGCATTACTGGTGACATCATCATCATGAACCCGGAGATGTCGACATTCAGCACATTGTTTGAATATAATTTGCAGCCTGAGGTTTATAGCTTCGGATTGCTTGAAGCCCTTATAAAAGCGGCTGAAAAAGAAGGTGTGACTAATTTCCCTGTTCATATCAAACTCGACACGGGAATGCACCGCCTTGGCTTTAATCCGGAAACGGACATGCAAGCGCTCATAAACCGCTTGCAACATCAAGATGCCTTGATTCCTCGTTCTGTCTTTTCTCATTTTGTTGGTAGCGACAGTGCGGATTTCGATGAGTTTTCAGCACATCAGTTCGAACTTTTCGACAAAGCCTCAAGCGAACTTCAGAATGCCTTACCTGGTCGCATTATCCGGCATATCTGCAACAGTGCAGCCATTGAGCGCTTCCCTGAGCGCCATCTGGACATGGTGCGCTTGGGACTGGGATTGTATGGGATAGACCCGATTGACAATCGGAAACTGCATAACGTGACAACATTAAAAACGACGATATTGCAAATCCGCGATGTGCCAGCTGGGGATAGCGTTGGATATTCCAGAAAAACAATCTTGACACGTGATTCCCGCATTGCGGCCATACCAATTGGATATGCCGACGGTTTGAACCGCCATTTAGGAAATAGGGTGGGGTACTGCCTTGTCAATGGGGAAAAGGCCGAATACGTTGGCAATATCTGCATGGATGTCTGTATGATTGACGTGACCGACATTCCCTGCAAGGAGAATGACGTAGTTGAGGTATTCGGAGACAACTTGCCAGTCACGGAATTAAGCGATCGTTTGAACACCATCCCCTATGAAATATTGACCTCGGTTTCTGAACGCGTGAAACGTGTTTATTTCCAGGATTAGGACAAATGCTCTGTTTTTGCGTGAGAGAAGCGCCGTGCGACATTTTTTTGTTGAATGCATGACGATATACTATATAAAATACGTAAATTTGCAATAGCAAAATAACAAATGCCTTGTTTACGACCGAATTTCACCGAGTTTTATACAGGGCTAAAAACACTAAATAATGGAATTGATAGAACAACTAATCGCACGCGCGAAAAACAACAAGCAGCGCATTGTGCTTCCTGAGGGAACAGAAGAACGTACCCTTAAGGCTGCCAACCAGGTATTGACAGATGGCGTTGCTGACTTAATCCTTCTTGGAAACCCCGAAGAAATCCGCAGTTTGGCTAAGGAATGGGGACTTGGAAATATTGAAAAGGCCACCATTATTGACCCTGAAAACCATCCGAAGAAGGAGGAATATGCTCAGTTGCTTTGCGAACTGAGAAAGAAAAAGGGCATGACCATAGAGGAAGCACGTAAGCTCGTGGTTGACCCTCTGTATTTGGGATGCTTAATCATCAAAGCTGGTGATGCCGACGGACAGTTGGCTGGCGCACGCAACACAACAGGAAATGTTCTCCGTCCTGCTTTGCAGATTATCAAAACGGCTCCTGGCATTACCTGTGTCAGCGGTGCTATGCTGTTGCTGACACATGCGCCTGAATGCGGCGATAATGGCGTTTTGGTGATGGGCGACGTCGCTGTGACCCCTGTTCCCGATGCTAATCAGTTGGCGCAGATTGCAGTGTGCACTGCTGGAACTGCAGCGTGTGTAGCAGGATTGAATCCTCGCGTTGCCATGTTGAGTTTCTCAACCAAGGGCTCAGCTAAGCATGAAGTTGTTGACAAGGTTGTTGAAGCTCTTGCTATTGCCAAACAAATGGCTCCCAATTTGCAGATTGACGGCGAACTGCAAGCTGATGCAGCTTTGGTTCCCTCTGTGGGTGCATCTAAGGCACCTGGAAGCGAAGTGGCTGGTCGTGCAAACGTGCTTGTTGTGCCGAGTCTCGAAGTTGGAAACATCAGTTACAAGCTGGTTCAGCGTCTTGGCCATGCAACGGCTGTCGGCCCAATTCTTCAGGGCATTGCTCGTCCTGTAAACGACTTATCTCGCGGCTGCTCCGTTGACGATGTCTATAAAATGATTGCAATCACTGCCAACCAGGCAATTGCAGCCAAGGAAACAGAGAAGTAAAAAATGAAAAGCGGGTTCCGTAAGTTGTTGAAACGACTTATGGGATTCGCTTTTTATTATAGGTATATTTATCGTGATAACATCTGTAAAAAGCAGGTACAATATGTGGTTTTTGCCTCGGTTTCAAAAAAGGAAGCCGAAAAAACATAAGGTCTGAAAAATATTTCTTACTTTTGCCATAAATAATACTAATGAATAAATAATTCTACTCATGAAAAAAAGAATTTTGGTTACAGGTGGAACTGGATTTATCGGTTCTCACACCACCGTTGAATTGCAGAATGCAGGTTATGATGTAGTCATCATCGATAATTTGTCAAATTCAAAAGCTGATGTCATTGACGGAATCGAGCAGATTTCTGGTATTCGTCCTGAGTTTGAAAAGGTTGACTGCTGTGACCTCCCTGCTTTGGAAGGTGTCTTCAAGAAATATCCTAATATCGAGGGTATTATACACTTCGCTGCATCAAAGGCTGTGGGAGAAAGCGTTGAGAAGCCATTGAAGTATTACGAGAACAACATCATGTCTCTCGTGAATCTTTTGAAATTGATGCCTGTTTATGGTGTCAAAGGTATTATCTTCTCTTCAAGCTGCACCGTTTACGGCCAGCCAGATCCAGAGAATCTCCCTGTGACAGAATCAGCTCCGATCAAGAAGGCTGAAAGCCCTTATGGCAACACCAAGCAGATCAATGAAGAGATTATTCAAGATTATGTAAAGAGTGGCGCCAATATTTCAGCTATTTTGTTGCGTTACTTCAACCCGATTGGTTCTCATCCATCAGGAATCATTGGCGAAATGCCTAATGGCGTTCCTGCAAACTTGATTCCTTATTTGACTCAGACTGCCATTGGCATCCGTCCGTGTCTGTCAGTGTTTGGCGATGATTACGACACTCCTGACGGCTCTTGCATCCGTGACTTTATTTACGTACTTGACCTTGCAAAGGCACATGTGGCAGCAATGGCTCGTATCTTAGACGGCAAGAACACAGAGCCGGTTGAAATCTACAATGTCGGAACGGGGAAAGGCGTCAGCGTGTTTGAATTGATTCATACTTTTGAGAAGTGCACCGGCGTTAAACTCAACTACAAGGTTGTGCCTCGTCGTCCTGGTGACATTGAAAAGGTATGGGGAAATGTAGACAAGGCCAATAAGGTTTTGGGCTGGAAGGCCGTTCATACGTTGGAAGAAGCTCTTAGCTCAGCGTGGAATTGGCAGAAGAAATTGCGTGAAAAAGGAATCATGTAATCCCCACGTAATTAAATTAAGTAGAGTTCTAAAAAACCTGTCTGGGATTCTGAATGCTTAGAATAGCAGGCTTATAAGAACATCCGTTATATAATTTCATTTGTCGACAGACGGCTATTCCTTTTTCTGATAGTGGATAGTCGCTGTCGACTTTTTATTTGTTATATTATCCAATGGTGACATATTCTGATTTATCCCAATTACCGACAAACCCTGCGTATGTTGTTGAGGAGTCCTTGTTGCGTCGTAACCTTCAGTTGATTCGGCGTATTTCGGAGGATGCCGATGTGGAATTTATATTGGCTTTTAAGGCATTTGCCCTTTGGCGTACATTCGACATATTTCGTGAATATATTTCACACACCACGGCTTCATCATTGTATGAGGCACGCTTGGCGTGGGAAGAATTTGGATCAAAAGCCCATACGTATTCTCCTGCTTATGAAGAAGAAACATTTGACCAGATCCTTGATTGCAGTAGCCACGTGACATTTAATTCCTTGGAACAATACCACCATTTCTATCAAAGATTAAAAGAGCACGGCGGTGTCTCAGCTGGGTTGCGCATAAATCCAGAATACAGTGAAATTGAAACGGAACTATACAACCCATGTGCGCCAGGTTCACGATTTGGCGTTTGCGCTGAAGATTTACCGGAAACGTTGCCAGAAGGTGTAGATGGTTTTCATTGCCATTGTCATTGTGAAAGTCCTGCTTCTTCATTGGTTCACACATTGGAGCATATTGAAAAACGATTTGGAAAATGGCTGTCGCAATTGGAATGGCTGAATTTGGGCGGCGGTCACTTGGTCACAAAAGCGGGATATGATGTTGATTTATTAATCAGTACTTTACTGAAATTACATCAGCGTTACCCTAACTTGAGAATTATCTTAGAGCCTGGATCAGCATTTGCATGGCAAACGGGATATTTGGCATCACGCGTGGTTGATATTGTTGAGAACAAAGGAATTAAAACCGCCATTTTAAATGTAAGCTTCACCTGCCACATGCCAGATTGTTTGGAAATGCCTTATTGGCCGAAGGTCAGAAATGCAGAAACTCTGGAGAACTTCTTAGGCGCGAGTGATGCAGGAAACGTCTATCGTTTGGGCGGAAACAGTTGTCTTAGCGGAGATTATATGGGCAGTTGGAAGTTTGATGCACCTCTCAAGGTTGGAGATGCTGTCATCTTTGAAGACATGATACATTACACAACAGTGAAGACAACCATGTTTAATGGTATACAGCATCCAGCCTTGGTGCTTCACACGTTGGATGGCAAATATGAAGTGCTGCGCCAGTTCACCTACGAAGATTATCGAGACAGAATGGATTAATACTTCTTCAAAAGCAGAAGCCAATCCGTTACTATATTGTAATAATATATTAATTTTCAGCTAATAAAGAATATTATATGAAACCAATAGAAGAGAATAAAAACTCGTTGCCTGACAACGCCTTCCGTGAACTGAAGGAGGGCGAAGAGTATGTGCCATTGATGAAACCAGAAGAGAAGCATAGAGAGGTAACAGCTTGGTCTGTTACTTGGGGTATTATAATGGCCATTGTCTTCTCAGCAGCTACAGCCTATCTTGGGCTGAAGGTGGGGCAAGTTTTTGAGGCAGCCATACCTATCACCATCATTGCTGTGGGATTATCGAGCGCAACACATCGTAAAAATCCCTTGGGTGAGAATGTCATCATACAAAGCATTGGGGCTTGTTCTGGCATGATTGTAGCAGGTGCCATATTCACTTTGCCTGCTCTTTACATTCTGCAATCCACTCCAGGACTTGAAGGTATTACTGTTGATTTCTTGCAAGTGTTTTTGGCATCTGCCCTAGGCGGTATTTTGGGCGTTTTATTTTTAATCCCGTTCAGAAAATATTTTGTCAAGGATATGCATGGCAAATTCCCGTTTCCTGAGGCAACAGCATCCACCCAGGTTCTCATGTCTGGAGAAAAGAGTGGCAGCCAAACAAAATCGTTGCTGGCGGCAGGAGCGATAGGCGGTCTCTATGACTTCATGGTTGCCACCTTTGGCGCATGGAATGAGAATTTCACAAGCCGTTTTGCAGAATGGGGACATACTTTAGCAGACAAAGCGAAAGTTGTTTTCAGCATCAATACGAGTGCGGCTTTACTTGGTATGGGATATATTGTAGGTTTGAAGTATGCAGCAATAATCTGTGCCGGTTCAGCCTTTGTTTGGTGGGTCATTGTTCCTGGAATCGCAATCATATTCCCGGATTTGGCCGTTGCAGGTTCCGCACTTTCTGGGAATGCTATTACTGCTGCAGAAGCGTCTCCCGAACAGGTCTTTGGATATGCGAAGAGCATTGGCATCGGTGCCATTGCGGCAGCAGGTGTCATTGGTGTTATCAAAAGTTGGCCCGTCATCCGAAATGCCTTCTCTTTGGTGGGGAAAGTCTTTAAGGGGCAGAAGAATGTGGAAATCGAATCGCGAACACAGCGAGATTTGTCCATGAAGATAATTGCCATCGGTGCCCTCGTCACCATGACAGTGATCACCTTGTTCTTCTTCTTCGGAGTGATGCATGGTCAAATGCTCTTCACAATTGTCGGTGTTCTCATCGTTGCCATTATTGCATTCCTGTTTACAACGGTCGCAGCAAATGCAATCGCCATTGTAGGTTCCAATCCCGTTAGTGGTATGACCTTAATGACGCTCATTCTTTCGTCTATCATTATGGTGCTTGTCGGCTTGAAAGGCACAGGCGGCATGGTGGCAGCATTGATAATGGGTGGCGTTGTGTGTACCGCGCTCTCTTCAGCTGGCGCGTTTGTGACAGACTTGAAAATCGGCTATTGGCTGGGTAGTACGCCGAGAAAGCAGGAAACATTCAAGTTCATCGGCATCCTTGTTTCTGCAGCAACAGTTGCGGGAGTCATCATGATTTTAAACAAGGCGTATGGTTTTACACCTGACAATTCCGATGTGATGGCTGCTCCTCAAGCACGTGCGATGGCGGCCGTTATCGAACCGCTTATGAGCGGTCAGGGGGCTAACTGGCTCTTATACGGAATTGGTGCTCTGATCGCCGTTATCTTGAATTGGTGTGGCGTTTCAGCTTTAGCGTTTGCTTTGGGTATGTTTATCCCTTTGCAATTGAACTTGCCGCTTATCGTAGGAGGACTGGTCAACTGGTATGTGAGCACACGTTCATCGAATAAGGAATTAAATAATGTGCGCAGTGAACGTGGTACCCTTTTGGCTTCCGGATTTATTGCAGGCGGAGCATTGATGGGAGTTGTCAGCGCGGGCATGCAGTTTGGTGGCTTGAACTTTGCGTCAGAAACATGGCTGGCAAGTCCCGCAAGCCAGGTGATGTCATTGGCAATGTATGTGATACTGATATTCTATTTCGTAAATGCCACCTTGGGTTTGAAAGAAAAATAAGTGGAATTTCGTAAGTGATTTTGTGAATACCCCAAAAAAAGACTATTTTTTCTTGGGGATTCACGTGAATTACGTTAACTTCGCAACACGATAAAAATAACTACTATGATAAAAATAACTTTTCCTGACGGAAGCATTCGTGAGTACGAAAAGAATGTGACCCCGTTGCAGATAGCAGAAAGCATTTCCAGTCGTCTGGCTGCAGATGTTTTGGTGGCTAATGTGAATGACGAAATTGTTGGTTTGGATTATCCTATAGAAAATGATGCAAAATTGTCATTGCTGAAATGGGATGACGAGGAAGGCAAACACGCATTCTGGCATACTTCTGCCCACTTGATGGCTGAAGCAATGCAGGAATTGTGGCCTGGTACCCAATTCGGAATTGGACCTGCCATTGAAAGCGGTTTCTATTATGATGTCATGCCGCCCGAGGGCATCGTTATTAGCGAAACCGATTTCCCGAAAATCGAAAAGAAAATGGCCGAATTAGCTCAGAAAAAGGAATCTGTCGTGCGCAAAGAAATTTCCAAGGCCGATGCACTTGCATTCTTTGCTGAAAGAGGACAGACCTATAAGAATGAGCTTATCGAAGAATTGGAAGATGGCCATATAACAACATATACACAGGGCAGTTACACGGATTTGTGCCGCGGCCCACACTTGTTGACAACGGCTCCAATCAAAGCCATTAAAGTGACTGCTGTTAGCTCTGCCTATTGGCGTGGCGATGCCACTCGTCCAATGATGACCCGCGTTTATGGCATAACATTTCCGAAGAAAAAACTTTTGGATGAATATATCCAATTGATGGAGGAGGCCAAGCGTCGTGACCATCGTAAAATTGGTCGTGAAATGGAACTGTTTATGTTCTCTGATTTGGTCGGTAAGGGTTTGCCTATGTGGCTTCCAAAGGGAACTGCTTTGCGTTTGCGTCTTGAAGATTTCTTGAAGGCAATCCAGAAGCGCTACGGCTACCAGCAGGTGATGACGCCGCATATTGGTTCAAAAAATCTCTATGTAACGTCTGGCCACTATGCCAAGTATGGTAAGGACTCCTTCCAGCCCATCCACACTCCGGAGGAAGGTGAAGAATATATGCTTAAGCCCATGAACTGCCCTCACCACTGCTCAATCTTTGCTTGGAAACCACGTTCTTACAAAGAACTTCCTTTGCGATTGGCAGAATTCGGCACCGTTTATCGCTATGAGCAGAGTGGTGAATTGCACGGATTGACACGTGTTCGTGGCTTTACCCAAGATGACGCCCACATCTTCTGTACCCCAGAGCAGGTAAAAGACGAATTCCTAAGAGTGATGGACATCATTATGATTATCTTCCGCGCCCTGAAGTTCGATAAGTTTGAAGCACAGATTTCACTGCGCGACAAAGTAAACCGTGACAAATATATCGGTTCTGAAGAGAATTGGGAACATGCCGAGCAAGCCATTATTGAGGCATGCAAAGAAAAAGGTCTTGAAGCCCGTGTGGAATATGGCGAAGCCGCATTCTATGGTCCTAAACTCGACTTCATGGTGAAGGACGCAATTGGAAGACGTTGGCAGTTGGGAACAATCCAGGTTGATTATAACCTTCCAGAGCGCTTCCAGCTTGAATACACAGGCGCTGACAATCAAAAACATCGCCCTGTGATGATTCACCGTGCACCATTTGGCTCAATGGAACGTTTTGTGGCTGTCCTCATTGAACATACCGCCGGTCATTTCCCATTGTGGTTGACTCCAGACCAAGTGGTTGTCCTCCCGATTTCAGACAAATATAATGACTATGCCAACGAAGTTTGCCGTCAGTTGAATGACAGCGATGTTCGAGCAACAGTTGATGACCGCTCTGAAAAAATCGGAAGAAAAATTCGCGACAATGAAATGAAGCATATTCCTTATTTGCTCATTGTGGGTGAAAATGAGGTCAATGAAGGCACTGTTTCTATAAGAAAACAGGGCGAGGGCGACCAAGGAAGCATGAAAATCGCTGATTTCGCAAAGAAAATCAATGATGAAGTCGCTGAAATGACAAAAAACTATTAACTTTGCAGCGGAAAATAGGAAGAAGAACAAAATGCGGTGCCTTGCCATCGCATTTTGCTTCCTCCATTAATGGTGAAGTCGTATAAATCACTAAAGCAAAAAATCAATATTATCTATATACAAGTTCTGAATGAAAAATGAGAAGATAAGAAATAACTATCGTATCAACGAGCAAATCCGTTCTCGAGAAGTACGTTTAGTTGGTGATGACGTTGAGTCAACTGTAATGCCTACCCATAAAGCCATTCAATTGGCAGAGCAAAAGGGTGTGGATTTGGTTGAGATTTCGCCAAACGCTCAGCCGCCTGTGTGTAGATTGATTGATTATTCGAAATTCCTTTACCAGCAGAAGAAACGCCAGAAGGAACTGAAAGCCAAGCAGGTTAAGATAGAAGTCAAGGAAATCAGATTCGGACCTCAGACGGATGAACATGATTACAATTTCAAGTTGAAACATGCCAAAGACTTTTTGACTGAAGGTGACAAAGTGAAGGCCTATGTTTTCTTTAGAGGCAGAAGCATTTTGTTTAAGGAGCAAGGTGAAGTCTTGCTTCTGAGATTCGCTAATGACTTGGAAGAATACGGTAAGGTTGAACAGATGCCAGTGCTTGAGGGCAAGAGAATGATTATTTTCATCGCTCCTAAAAAAGTTGCTGCACCTAAGAAAACCGAAGAGCAGGAAGATGAAAAGAATCCTGCTTCAAATAAAGCCGAAAAAGTGAAAGTGGCCCCTGCGAAGAAAACGCAGAAAGAATACACTGGTCCAAAGGTGGAAGGCGAAGACTTCTAATATAAGATAAAAAAGCGCGTCTGTGTTTGGTATCTCACGCAGCCGCTTGTTATAATAATAATTTAAAATACAAAGAAAATGCCAAAAGTTAAGACTAATTCCGGTGCCAAAAAAAGATTCGCTCTTACCGGAACGGGTAAAATTAAAAGACAGCATGCTTATCATAGTCATATTTTGACTAAGAAGACCAAAAAGCAGAAGCGCAATCTCGATCATGTCGCATTGGTCGATCGTACCAACGTTAAGCAAGTAAGAGAACTTCTCTGTCTTCGTTAATCGCAGTCTTTTAATTAATTAACAAAAAAGTTAACTGGATGTTTAGCATTAAGAGCGTACAAATCAGTACGACGCTAACAACCTAAAAACAAAAAATTATGCCAAGATCAGTCAATCATGTTGCTTCAAGAGCAAAGAGAAAAAGAATTCTTAAATTAACTCGCGGTTATTTTGGTGCCCGCAAGAATGTGTGGACCGTTGCCAAGAACACTTGGGAAAAAGGTTTGACATACGCATTCCGTGACCGTCGCACGAAGAAACGCAACTTCCGTGCTTTGTGGATTCAGCGTATCAATGCAGCTGCTCGTTTGGAAGGTCTTTCTTATTCTCAGTTGATGGGCAATTTGCACAAAGCTGGTATCGAAATTAATCGTAAGGTCCTCGCTGACCTCGCAGTTAACAATCCTGAAGCTTTCAAGGCAATTGTTGCTAAGGTGAAGTAAGACTCTATATAGCAAAAGATAAGTCTTTATAAATAAAGGTGTGCCGCGACCAGATAATAGGTTATGGTACACCTTTTTTCGTCAGTAAGTAGGTCTACACAATTAGTTTAGTAATGGTGAAAGAATAAGTTGGTCAATTTTGACCTGTATTTTTGTTGGTTTTTGAATTTGGAAGAGGGAGCACAGCAGGCTATGTGACCGATGACAAACACCAAGAGCGACAAAAATACAGGGTATAAGAAATGACCCATCATACCTCAAAATTGCTCAAGTTATTTTTTCACCATTGCTTATATTGAATGGTCGTAGTATTTGGTTCATACAGACGCCTTATAGAAAAAGCGTAGCAGGCTACGTGACTGATGAAAGGCAATTTTATATTTAACATTTATGAGCGACGGCAATTATAACAGGAATTTATTACCATATCATCATTATAGAAGCGGCCTCTCTGCGGGGAGAATCCAAATGAAAAAAATAGCGCTGGAATGTTTCGAAAAATGGTATGACGAGAGATTCCCTGATGCAACGGAGACTACCAAGAAATCCGACATGAAAACATTTCAGGATCAAATAGATTCTCATTCGTTATAGCTTGAACGTTTCAAGCAGGCGTTTGGAGAGGTTTTAAAGACGCTCCATATTGCAAGTAGCAGCAGAAATCTTTCTTTCCCTCGATAATGAAATTATAATCAGATAACCAATATGTATATAACCAAATTTCTACATGCGTTCGGCCAGTACCTGTTTTTAATGGGACGCGTTTTCTCCCGTCCCGAAAGAATGCGTATGTTCTTCAAGCAATACCTGAAGGAAATGATACAATTGGGACTCAATTCAATAGCAATTGTTCTGCTCATATCCTTCTTCATAGGCGCTGTTATCTGTATCCAAATAAAGCTAAATATCCAGAGCGCTTGGATGCCGTTATGGGTCTCTGGATATGTGACACGCGAAATCATGCTTTTGGAATTTTCATCTTCCATCATGTGTTTGATACTTTCAGGAAAAGTCGGTTCCAACATAGCCTCCGAACTCGGAACAATGCGTACAACCCAGCAGATTGACGCATTAGAGATAATGGGCATAAACTCCGCGTCATTTCTCATATTGCCAAAGATTTTAGGACTTGTAACCGTAATTCCTTTTCTCGTCGTTTTCAGCACAGTCAGTGGAGTTGTCGGTGCCTATGCAACAGCATACATCGGCCACATCATCACGGCAACAGATTTGACATCGGGAATGCAACATGATTTCAACCAGTGGTTCTTCTGGATGGGCACCGTCAAAAGTCTGTTCTTTGCGTTCATCATTGCAAGCGTCTCTTCATACTACGGCTACACCGTTGAAGGAGGCTCTGTAAATGTAGGAAAGGCAAGCACAAATGCTGTTGTGTCAAGCAGCATGCTTATATTATTCTCAGATATGTTCCTAACACAGTTGCTTTCATGATAGAAATTAAGGATCTACATAAATCATTCGATGACAAAGTCGTTCTGAAGGGAATCTGCAGTCGCTTTGAAAACGGCAAAACCAATTTGATAATCGGTCAAAGTGGTTCCGGCAAGACCGTACTTATGAAATGTATCGTTGGATTGCTTGAACCCACTGCGGGCAATATACTCTACGACAACAGAAGCCTTGTGCGAATGAATAAACGCGAAAGAGCCCTGCTTCGCAGAGAAATGGGTATGATTTTCCAGTCGGGCGCTTTGTTTGACTCAATGACCGTACTTGAAAATGTCATGTTTCCCCTGGACATGTTTTCCTCAGACTCATTCAAAGACCGCTTGAAGCGAGCACGCTATTGTTTAGACAGAGTCAACCTTTTAGATGCTGAGAAAAAACTGCCAGGCGAAATCTCCGGCGGTATGCAGAAGCGCGTGGCCATAGCCCGTGCCATTGTCCTCAATCCCAAATACCTATTTTGTGATGAACCCAATTCAGGTCTTGACCCAAAAACTTCACTCGTTATCGACAACTTGATACACGACATAACGAGCGAATACAACATGACCACCATCATCAACACCCACGACATGAATTCCGTAATGGAAATAGGGGAGCACATCCTATTTCTGTGTGAAGGCAAAGCTGAATGGGAGGGTACAAAAGACGAAATTGTCAGCTCAGACAATGAGAAACTCAATAGTTTTATCTTTGCCTCAGACTTGTTCCGCAAGGTCAAAGATGTGGAATTAGACCAGCAAGAAAAATAAAAAACCTCCACATTGTAAGCGTTATAGCTGAAGAAGCTGCTGATCCAGTATTGTAATTCCAGTGATAAGTAGGTGATCAAAATTAGTCTGATATTGCCTTGTCGTACAGCAAGGTAATATCAGACTGGTCTCCCCCTGCATGGATACTATAAAATAATTGTGAAAACCTACTTACCGTCAGATGGCTCTTCATCCCCCAATAATTTTGAACACCTACCTATGATAAATCTTCAAAATATAGACAGAAACGACTTGACAATTTGTGCACCTTCAACAGCTCAAGGCGGTGCAATTGGCGTTATCCGAGTCTCAGGTGCAAAGGCATTTAATATTGTTGATGGAATATTCTCACCTGTTTCAAAAAAACACCTGGCAGACATTCCAGCAGGCACATGCTCATTTGGAAGAATCACGGACAAGAGCGGCGAGTTGATAGACGAAGTCATCGTAAGTATTTTCCATGCTCCACATTCCTATACGGGAGAAAACGTTGTGGAGATTTCCTGCCACGGTTCCTCCTATATCCTCAACAAGGTTTTGGAATTACTCCTGCAGGGCGGCTGTACCATGGCCCTGCCAGGGGAATTTACCAAACGGGCCTTCTTGAACGGCAAGATGGATTTGAGCCAGGCAGAAGCTGTTGCCGACCTCATTTCTTCAACAACGCAGGCCAACCATCGCATGGCCATGAAGCAGATGCGTGGAGATTACAGCAAGAAAATCGTGGAACTTCGCGACAAACTCTTGCACATCACTTCTATGCTGGAGTTGGAACTGGATTTTTCAGACCATGAAGAACTTGAATTTGCCGATCGCACAGAAATTCTCTCATGGGCAACAGAAGCCCAGCAACACATCGATTTCCTATGTCATTCCTTCAAATTGGGCAATGTCCTGAAGAAAGGCCTGCCTGTGGCCATCATCGGAGAGACGAACGCCGGAAAATCAACACTGCTCAATGCCCTTATCAATGAAAACCGCGCCCTCGTGAGCGACATTCAAGGTACAACACGAGATACCATCGAAGAATGTATTAACATGGATGGAACGCTTGTGCGCTTTATTGATACGGCAGGAATACGCGAGACAAACGACCTTGTCGAGCAGATGGGCATTGAGCGCACCTACGACAAAATAAAAGAGGCGGAAATCGTCATGTGGGTTTTTGACGCAACACGTTTTCAAGAGCAATATGATGAACTGGCCTCTACTCTGATGCCATTTTTGGCCGACAAGAAACTAATTATTGTTCTAAACAAAATGGATCTTCTCGAAAAGGAGAGGGTAGAGGCGTTAGCGCAGGAAACGAAACAGCATAATACAGAATCCAACTCAGCCATACAGATTTGTGCACATGCCGAAGCAGACATCTCCCGTTTAAAGCAATTGCTATTAAACACCGTCTCTTCCATAATATCCAAAGAATCCTCTTCAGACGTGATAGTCAGCAATGCCAGACATTATGAATCCCTTTCCTTGGCTTCAGAGTCGCTTCGCCGGGTGGTGGAGGGCATAAAAAGCAATCTTTCTGGAGACTTCATTTCACAAGACCTGCGCGAGTGTATTTATCATCTGGGTGAAATCGTTGGTAAGATAAGTTCAGACGATGTGTTACACAACATTTTCAGCAAGTTTTGCATCGGCAAGTGATTGCCTATTAAAAACACTCAACAAATCTCACATTCTATAGTTAAAGCGCTCACTCCGAGCGCTTTTCTTGTTTGCGGTCACTCTCGAAAAAATCGATGGTGACCGTTTTTGCGTCTATTTTCGTACCTCTCTCGTACCGCAAAGGAAAAGAGAGACTCTGAACGTGGGCAAGATGATGGAGGAATCTCACAATGGTGCGCTATCATTCACGATTATTCCTTTATCAAGATGTCTAACAGGAGGAAGTAACAACATATTGGGATTGTCTACTCGTAATGTCTATTACCTTATTGATAAAGGTTTGCTAAAAGCATCTCACATTAGCACTCGTATTACTTTCCAACGAGGTATCTCGATGCCGCTAAAACAACGATTTTAAAAATCGGTAAGCCTAATTACCGGTTTTTGAAAACCGCATCAGGCTGCCTCTTCAAAAGGAGTTCTTGTACAAGTCAAGCATCCTCGGAGTTCCTCGGCTGATCGCCTTCGGGGAGCAAGTTCTGGCAGATTTTTCACATTGATTTGACACACTCATCATACACCGCTAACCCTTTCACGGTCAGAAGATATTTCTGGCGAGGATGATGTGGCGAGTTCGGAAATTTCATTTTTACCAAGCCTTCAGTAATGGCTGGCGTAAGAGAATATTCAAGGAAATTGGGAGGATTCTTCAAACCGACCGCCTCCATCATTTCCTTTACGCTCTTTTCATCTGTGCCAATCGCAACAAGTAAACGTTTTATATTTTCAGATAACGTAGATGCCGTTTCATCAAAACTTGTATGGGTACTTGTATGGGGTTCGTCAGTATCGCTATAACCTATAAGCATATAATGGTTCTTCAGTTCATGATGTTCGCCCAACATCAAATTACGGAAGAACCTGATAAGGAATGACTTGTTGGGCTCTATACCCTTTGACGGATTGCGATAGTTCGCACGAACAAGGGCATTGCGGAGTACCAAGAGTTGTCGGCAAACAAATCGTTGTCCACATTGAAACCGATAGAGCGCAGATATTTGATGATAAACACCGCCGTTGTTCTTGTGTTACCCTCACGAAACGGATGGTTCTGCCATAGCAAGGTGACGAAATCTACAATGTGACTGATAATTTCATCCGTTGACAGTCCCTTATAACTAAAGTCCTTTTCTTGCTGAATATCATATCGCAACGCCATCATAATGTCAGCTGCACGGCCATACACAACACTATCGCCTTGCAGCACCCATTCCTTTTTGCTGATGTCATAGGGGCGCACCTCACCGGCATGTTTGAATACTCCCTCAAACAAGTGTCTATGGATATTCAGAAACTCCAGTGCAGTAAACGAAAAAGACTGCTCGCTCAGTAGCTTGGCTATATTTGCAGCCACACGGTCGGCCTCTTCCTTTTCGGCATCGTCCTCGTCATGCGTAGTTTTGTTGACATAATACGATTTCAATTGTTCGCGCACATCATCAATGGTAATATCACCCTCAATGTGTCTGACGGCCGTTTCCTTCAGATAGTCCGACACCTTCAGTCCGTCCACATCCTGCAGACCGATAGCCGTGCGCCATGCCGAAGCCCTCTCGCGCTTATGTGGTTCTGCCACACGCTCGTAGGCTTCGAAATCTATGTATAGTTGCCTGTTCTTGTCAGTCATTCTTGCATATCATTTCAAGTATTTGTCAAGTATTACTTGTTTTTGGAATTTATACTCTTTCATCTTTTGCTTCAAAGTGTTTATCTCATTTTCTATCTCTATTACTTTAGAAACAGTTTCTTTCTGTATATCGATAGATGGAACTTGAATTGTGAGGGCTTTAATTCTTTCTGTTGAAGCACGATTGGCACGTGAGAAACGCTCATGCTCTCCAGCTTTAAGCAGAGGGTAGACAAGATACTTTGGCAGAATAACGTTTTCGTCAAGCACTTTGATAACTCCACAGTGGTCTGTAGGATAGAAAGGCCTGTCTGCTTGCAGATAGTTCACCATCCAATCGCCATCAATTCCCCAAAGAACAGAAGGCTTTGAGAAATCAGTCAACAGCGAAGAGCCTATTCTACCAAAAGGCTCAAACACATTGGCACTGAACACTTCGTATGCATCATCCTTTTTCAGTTCGCTTTTCAACACACGACGACCTATCGACAGATTGAACACTTGCTCGTTGTCAAGGCGAAGGTCGGTTGTGGATTTTGAATATGAATCAGCAAGAACAGAATCCATATCATCTTTTAAACGGCTGATATTGTCAATACATTTTTGATATTGTTCTTCTGCCTTTGAACATTCAGAAACTATTTTCTTTTGAACGTCAATAGGAGCATTGGGCAGTTTGTATTGCCTAACTTTAGGTACACTTAATTGAGGTGTGGTAGCTCCTTCATTAACAACATCAATACCTTCCATAATATATTTTATATATTGCGGCATGTATTTTGAGGTCGGGACACAAACTATTAGACGGACTATCGGCACAAATGGACCATCGTGGAAAACACAATATCCCAAAGTTCCTCGTGCGCTTATGGTAACACATGGTTGTATTATCATTGGAGTATCTGTATATCCAAAAAGTCCATTGTTAGTAACTCCATTTGAAAATACTGGAACTTTACATTTAGGTGTCTGTTCTTTGGAAAACACTACGGGTTTATCACCACCAGCAGTAATCTCCAGACACATATCGTTCAATTTTATAGAAGGATATTTACTGTTATATTCCACATTAACATTGCCAGTTGTTCGCAAACATTTATTAAATGAAGTTGTCCTAAAATCTACGAGATCTGTCAACATAGATGTATTAACAAACGTATCAAGACTGCTTGGTATATTAAGTTCTCTTTCCTGAAAATTTTGGCGAATTAAATAGTTTATTTTATTTATGTCGTTATAGTCTACAGGATTGAACAAGCAAGTGTTGATGGCATTAATGCCTGAAATTTCTTGCATAGTATCATCTTCTGTCTCATTTTCATCATCGCAATCTTCATCAGAGGGTGCTGCTCCAACATTAAGATAATGAATGCCTTCATGACCTTTACGGTTAATCCACTCATATCCCAAGAATTTTTTAATCTTTTCATTAGACTCATTCTTCTTAGGCAGTGGCGACTTCACCAAGAGCACAGGATTTTCCGTCTGCACGGCAAGCATAAAGAAATACATTTTCTCACGCTCAATTGCTTTCACAAAGGTATAGAAAGCCTTGTCAGCCTCTTTTTCCTTTTCTTCGGCTGACAATGCCCTGAATGTTGCGGTCTTTGTCTTGGCTACATATCGTGTACGGATATTCTTTGCTTCTTCGCACACATCTTTCATAGCGTTACGTGAAGAGCCGAAAAACGAGTTGTGGTAAGCCTGCACCACCTCTGAATAGATGAATGTTTCAGTCATGTTTCCTTTCAAAAATTCTTGGTAGTCCTCCACAGCATATCCAAGATGCTCACAATATTTCTCCATAAGCTCGGTATCTTGATACACCTCGTTTCCGTTCTCACTAAGATTGAACCAGCACTCCACGCGGCATGCGTAGTGGTCAGCATCAGGAGTATTAGTTTCCTTACGGCGCAGGAACATGACAACAGTGTTTGTCCCCGTCTTGCCAAATGTGCCAGAGCCTAATTCAACAAGTGACACGATATGGAAGTTCTCCAGAATAATCTCACGTGCCTTGGCATAGATTCCTCCCTTGCTCAATACAGAAACAGGCAATATGATGCCAGCAACACCACCAGCTTTCATCAGTTGGGCGGCACGCTCAATGAAGAATGTCTCAATGGCATTGTTCTTAGCCAAGTTGATATTACTGTTGAATAGTTTATATTTCTTCCTGTCCTGCTCGCTAAGGGTCTCGAGAAATCCTGAAACAGAATATGGAGGATTAGCAATAAGCACACTGTACTTACCCTCTTCAACATTAGGATGTGACTTCAGTGCATCAGAATATACTATCTGTGTTTCATCATGTCCGTACATGAAAGCAGACACTTTTGAGACCTTAGACAAACGGTATTCTTTTTCTATTCCCATAATGCGTGAATAATAGTCATGCAGGGAAAGGTCTGGACGATACTGCTTAACAAACTCTTTGATACGATCTGCATACTCAGTAAGAAAATGTCCTGCGCCACAAGCATAATCAATGGCGTACGGCACATCCTGGCTGTCTTTTATCAACTGCTCCAAAGGCAACGAAGTTACAATGAAACGCACAATAGGCATAGGAGTGAAGAACTGGCCCTCACTCTGCTTTACGCCTTTTGTCAAGAACCCCTCGAACAGGTCGCCGAGGAACTGATGTGTATCAGAATCCTTCAAGCGTATGTCTTGCAGCATAAGGATTACTTTTCTTAGAATAATGGCATTCTGTTGGAAAAGTTTTTTATTGTGTACACTTATGAAAGAGAAGTCATTATCCGAGAAGAACTTTAAAGCCCTAAAATAATCTTTGATTGTTTTGCGTGTAGCGTCAGGATCGTTCTTAAAACGACGGAAAGCCTTGTCAATCTCAGCATCTTCAATATATGTAACATCCTCACCGAGAAACTTTTTCATTCCATCCCGGTAAAGACGTTGCAAACGGTCTTGTAGTTGGAAATCATCATCGTATGCAGAACCTTTCCAATAGAAATGTAAATTGTCAGGATTGTTTGTTTCATCAACCACCTTGGCAAGAAAAAGATTCACCAACTTGTCAAAAGCATTCTCATGAGCTCCTACATTATGCTGACGGAGGATATTGGAAAACTCACTGTATTTCTTCTTGATAGTTTCATTATTTACTGCTTTCAAATCAGCCACGGTGTATTTATCCTTACCAATATGATAAGGTTGTACAGACTCCTCAAACAATCCAATCCGAGCATAGTCACAATGATACGTCTCGTGCCAAACACGATACAATTGCTTGTTGTTTGAGGCCTTATCGTATGAAAGTACACCTTCTTCATTCTCCAACATCTTCTTGTTATCCTGGACATTGAGCAAATAATAGTCAGGCACAACTTTATCTTCTATAATGTCGGATGTGTATAGACATAAAAATCTTGTAGACTTTTCCTGTTGAAAATAGCTGAACAACTGTGCTCCATCTTCAAGAGTGTCATTCCATGCGCCCTGAAATTCATCCGTTTTCTTACATTCAATGATGAGCAATGAGTCCTTGTCTTCGTCAGTACCTATCATCCTTCCATCACCAAAAGTACGAATCCAAATATCCGCATAGCCGCTCTTGCTGCTATGTCCAAGTTTCCATTGTGGCTCAAGTTCAATGTGTTCTGCCCTGTATCCCTTTGACAACAGTCGGTCAACACATTCCAAAACAACAAAATTCTCTGGCTCTGAAAAATTACTCGTCGTTTCTCTTCCCACTGTAATACCTGATTCTTTATAGAATATATGTTCGGAAGCAACATCAACTTTCAAGGTTGCCCCAGCGACTTCGTATCTCTTGGTATACACAGTTCCTTCTTGAGAAAATCCGAGTATATCAAGTAGTGTTCTTATGTTCGATTTTGTAATCATATTGTTATATCAGTCTTTTTTACTTTTCATACCCCTCATAGTAATAACTCTGCTCTATCCCCTTGAATATCACTTCGCGGCTGTCCGTGTCTGAAGTTAAGTTCTGCGAGAGGAGATAACGCAGTTCGAGGTCGTTGATGGGTGAGCGTTCCATTGCCGAGAGGTATTGGTCTTTGTCCACATACTGCCAATTGACCACCTTACCAAGGGAGCGTTTCAGTATCATATCGAGCCAAATGCGGGTGGAACGACCGTTGCCCTCCATGAAAGGATGACATACGTTCATCTCAACATACTTCTCAATGATGTGCTCGAAAGTGTCTTCAGGCATTTTCTCTACGGCAGCGAGGGCTGCATCAAGATAAAGACTATTGGCAAAGCGGAAACTGCCTTTGGCTATATTCTTATCGCGAATGACACCAGCAAACGGGTATAGACCATCAAACAGATAATGATGTATCTGCTGAAGACCTACTGTAGTTCCAACTGGAGTTTTATCTATATCGCCCGACTCATAGAGGCGGTGTGCGTTATCTAACGATTTTTCGTCTATTTCCTTTGTTGTCATAATCTTCTAATTGTATTCGTCTTACTGGTTTGATGAGATATTAAGAAGCTTTTCCGCTTCTATCTCAATGCGGCTTTTCTTTGTCTGCACGATGAGTGAGCGTACATCAACATCGAGTGCCTCTGCCACTTGCACAAGTGTTTCAAGGCTCGGTTGCGAGCTGTTAGTACACCACTTGCTCACTGTGGCTGGGTCTTTACCCAGTTCGTCTGCCAGCCACTTGGCTGTTCTCTTGTTTTCAACCAATACTATCTTGATGCGATTGATATCTTTCTTTGCCATATCATGTCATGTGTTTATTGATTTACAAAGGTAAAAATTATCTCGGATAATCAAGAATGATTATGGAAATAATTATCCAAGTTATTGCGTTTTACATCAATTTCTCAACAAAACGAGACAAATACAAGGCTCCACAATCAAAATCCTGCTATTTTCTACTCGTTTCTCACTGATTATAACTACCTTTGCCACATCAGAGCCACCGCAAAATAGCACAAAGAATAAGCGTGGTACGAGGGGTATACGCAACGGTTGAGTATCAAGGAATTGAACATTCCAAGAATGTTCGGCAAAATGTCAAAGTCTGATTCGTACCGATTAAAGTGCAAGGCGCTTGACTGTCAGGGATGTGAAGATAGTGCGTGGAGAATGAAGTCGGCATCATCTTTCTTCTGCACATAACCCTTAAACCACTCGATGAATGGTTTTGGGGTTGACATTTCCTTATAGAAACCTGCAATAAGCCTTGCCTCCTCTTCGGGGTCGAACTGCGAAACGACCATGTCGCAATACTTCTTGAATGCCTGGTTGATGCTCTTCGTGTTCACCTACAACTCACTGAGAAACGATGCAATGCAGATAAAACTTTTGTTCACAATTCTAACCCTATAACTCTTAGCGCACGCGGGGGCTAATGCGAACGAACATGGGACGGTGTTCATTCGTATCAGCTCCCAGAGACGAGCGAATCTGGGGCCAGCTACGAGCGAATCAGGGAGCAGACGCGCTCGTAGCTGGCCCCAGACCAGGGCCGACGCATTACTTTTCTCTTTCATAATCAGTGATATTCCATAGAAAAGCATTACCTTTCCAGTAAAAAACGATATGAACATCTCCATTATACTGAACAATATTCAAGATCCTCGTCGCAATCACCTTCAAAAACATAGCCTTGAAACTATAATTTATATCACTTTGGCAGCAGTTATTGGTGGTGCTGAAAGTTGGTATGAAATAGAAGAATTCGGCAATACACATATAGATTTTTTCAAGTCTAAAATAGAAGGACTTGAGGAAATACCTAGTCATGATACCTTTAATCGTGTATTTTCCATCATAAAGCCAAAGGAATTTGAGAGTGGATTTCGTCAATGGGTACAAGAACTGTACGGAACATATAAGGGTATTATCGCCATTGATGGCAAAGAAATGCGTGGTGCAAAATCAGAAG
>ENA-ORRN01000246-ORRN01000246.1-human-gut-metagenome-genome-assembly--contig:-NODE-246-length-45084-cov-4.644940_pt1 | contig 45084 bp, 39 predicted proteins | sample MGYA00242174_ERZ509132 | MGnify/ENA primary metagenome ERZ509132 (study PRJEB26280, sample SAMEA2338671) | human gut metagenome | biome: human gut; feature: human-associated habitat; material: faeces... | reverse complement strand
CTCTTCCGATTTGAGATAGAATTCATCCGCCTGCATCCGCATTCGGTTGGTTTCGTCCACAAAATGCCCCGTTTGAATGCAGAGCAGAACATCCTGCGCCTCCGCATCCTCCTTTCGGACATAGTGAATATCGTTTGTTGCAACAGTCTTTATGCCGAGTTCCTTTGCAAGCGCATCCAAACGCGGAAGAACTATAAGCTGCTCCGGAATTCCGTGATTTTGCAGTTCAATGTAAAAATCATCGCCGAACATACCCTGAAGGCGTTTTGCAAGGCGGCGCGCTTCATCGTATCTGTTCATCAGCAGAAGCTGCGGAATATCGCCCGCAAGACATGCCGAAAGGCATACAAGCCCCTCACAATGCTTTTCCAGCAAATTATAGTCAATGCGCGGCCGATAATAAAAACCGTCCACAAACGCAATTGAGGACAGTTTGATAAGGTTTTTGTACCCCGTTTCGTTTTTGCATAAAAGCACAAGGTGGCCGTTTTCTCTCGTGCCCTGTTTTTCGTAAATTGAATTCGGCGCAACATAGGTTTCCATGCCGATAATGGGCTTTATCCCCTGTTTCATGCACTCTTTATAAAACGCTATTGCGCCGTACATATTGCCGTGATCCGTTATCGCAAGCGAATCCATGCCCAATTCCTTTGCACGCGAAACAAGCTCGCGTATCCGCGCCGCGCCGTCCAGCAGGCTGTATTCGGTGTGAACATGAAGATGCGTAAAACCCATTCTTTCCTCCTTTGTGCCGATGAACCTTTTCCCCATGCCGCACTGTTTGCGGAAAACGCGGAAACCGCCCCCACTGAATCAGTCCGGCATTTTCGTCCGTATGTCTTCCGCCATTTCGCACAGTTTTCTGAGGCGATAATTTGCGGCGGATCTGCCGATGCCTATTTCCTCCGCAAGTTCGGACAGCGACATTTCAAAATTGTTAAGCCTCGCTTCCGCGACAATGCGAAGCGGCGGCGGAAGATTCTCCGCGCCGACAACGCTCAGAACAAGGCGAATATCCTCCGCCTGCTTCATTGCCGTGCGCGTTGCCTTTTCAATGTTTGCATTTATGCAGTTCACGCCCCTGTTCACGGTGTTGTTGAGTTGGCGCACGATCCGCTGTTCGTTAAGCACCATCACGGCATCCGATGCCCCGGCAAGTGCAAGAAAGTCCGACAGTGTCTCCGATTCTTTGATGTACAGCACAATGCTGCCCTTGCGTTCGGTGTACTTGGTACAAATTCCGAAATCGGAGATCATCCGTTTTGAGAACATTGCAAGCTCGGCATTTTTGAACACAAGCTCACAGTGGTATGCCTTTTTGGGTTCCGACACCGAACCGCATGCAAGGAACAGCCCGCGAATAAATGCGCGCCGCTGCATCTCTGTTTCGATAGCCTTCCGCGGAACATGCGGCTCGTAGCTCTTTTCGCCCTCCGCATCAAAGCTCACAAGCCCGGTCGCCGTCAAAAAATCATCAATACCGTTCCCGTGGAGCAAGAGTTCGCAGTATTCCGCATTCAATCGCTCGTGCTTAACGCGGTTCAATTGGCTTTCAAGCCCGAAATACTGTGCCGCCAGCTTGGAAACAAGGCTCAGCGCCGCTTCGCTTTCAAGCACATAGTGCACACCCCAGCGCCGCATCGCCGGCATCAGTTTCAGCGCACCGATACTCAGAGTGAATGCGCTTAAAAGCGCGTGCGCATCGGCCTCACGCTTTATTTTCTGCTCCGAAATTTCCTTTTTTACTCCGGCAGAGAACGACGGGCATTCGTGTTCGCTCTGTTCCGCCGTTTTTTTTGCATTTTCGGTTTTAAAACCGCTGCCGTCGATTTTGCTGTTGTGTTTTTTTTCGTTCATTTCAAATGTGCACGTTCGTGCCGCCCTTTGCGCTGCGCTTTTTTATTCGCCGCCGCAATATTTATCTCGATACTGTTCTATTTCGGTTCAAACCGCGTTCTTATGTCATCCGCTTCGGAAACAAGATCCCGATGCTCAAGCAGAACGGAGCATTTGTCTTTCATTCTGTCGTGAAGTGCTTCCGCCATCGCAACGGAACGATGCCTGCCGCCCGTGCATCCGAACGCAACCATAAGCCGCCGCTTGCCCTGCTTTATAAACTCCGGAATTACAAGATCCAGCATGTTTTCTATCATATTCAGCTGCCTGCGAACATTTGCATCGGAAAAAATAAATCGGCGAACCTCTTCATCCCTGCCGGATTTGCAGCGCAGCTCTTCAATGTAGAACGGGTTTGCGGTGTAGCGCATATCGAAGATAAAATCCGCATTTTTCGGAATTCCGCGTTTAAAGCCGAAACTTGAAATTATCAGTCTGAGCGGAATGTTCTTTCCCCGCATTAAAATATCCTCAACCGTTTTTCGAAGCTCGTTCAGCCGCATGTTCGTCGTGTCAACGATATAATTCGCCTTCTCCTTCAACGGGATTAGAATTTCGCGTTCGGTTTGAATGCCGATGCCGACATCGTCATTCATCGGGTGGCGGCGGCGCGTTTCGCTGTATCGGCGCACAAGCACGCTGTCCTCGCACTCAAGGAACATTATTTCGTACGGACATTCAAGCCGGCGCAGTTCATCATAAGTGTTGAGCGGATTGTAGCCGAACACCGATTCGCGGCTGTCGATAACAAGCGCGACGCGTTCGATGTTGTTTTCGCTGCTGCTGCAAAGCTCAATGTATTGTTTTGCAAGCTGACAGGGCATATTATCCGCGCATACAAAGCCCATATCCTCAAGAATGCCGAGAACTTGAGATTTTCCCGCACCCGAAAGCCCTGTGACGATTAAAATATACATTCTGTTTTCCTCAGTTTTATCCCGATGTATGTTTTCCGTTTTTGTTTATATTGTTGTACTCGAATTTTATTTAATAATTTTAATCTCCGGCTCAAGCAGAACACCGAATTCTTTATATACGCGTTCGCGCACAAGGTCAATCAGGTTAAGCACATCCGCGCATGTTGCTCCGCCGCAATTGACGATGAACCCCGCATGCTTCGGGCTGACTTCCGCCCCGCCGATTCTTGTGCCTTTGAGCCCCGCCTGTTCTATCAACGCACCTGCGAAATGCCCCTCGGGCCGTTTAAAAGTGCTTCCTGCGGAAGGATACTCAAGCGGCTGCTTTTCTTTGCGGCGCATATTGAATTCCTCCATTCTGCGCCGAGCTTCCCCGTCGGCATCAACAGCAAGTTCAAACTCCGCTCCCGCAACAACGGCATTCGGAAAGGCGTAAACAGAGCTTCTGTACCCAAGATCGCCCGCATGAACGATTTTTTTTGCAATGCGTCCGCATTCAACAACGGTGACGCTTTTCAGCACCTGTTTTATCTCCCCGCCGTATGCACCTGCATTCATTGCAACCGCACCGCCGACCGTGCCCGGGATGCCCGCTGCCCATTCAAGCCCCGCAAGTCCCTCGGCGACGGCCGCCTTTGCAGCCGTGCAGAGCAGTGCACCCGCTCCGCATTTCAGCCTTGTTCCGTCAAACCCGACGCCCGCCATGCGCGCACCGATTCGGATGAACAGAGCCTCAACGCCGCTGTCGGAAACGAGAAGATTGCTGCCGTTGCCGATAATATACGCAGGGTAATCGCAGCTCCGCGCCGCAGAAAGCATTGCGCAAAGCTCGTCCGCATCCTTCGGCTCCGCAAAAAAAGTTACGGGACCTCCGATGCGGAAAGTTGTGAATTCCCGCGCCCGAACATTCCGCCTGAACGGCAGATTTCCGAGAGCCCTTGCAAGCATATCGTTTTTTTCCATTAAAAATCCCGTTTCCTCTCCTCCTGTTTCGGGGATCGCGTTCAAATGTTTCCCGTTCCGGAATGCATGCCGCGGCACAAATCCCCATGTTGTATTTTACAGCAAAAACAGGCGTTTGTAAAGGTTTTTCGTCCTCATCTTTTTTTGAAAACGGCTTAAACGGGCGGGCGTTTGTCAAAAAGCGGCTCTCCGCGCCGCTGCACCGGTAAAAGCGTTCGGGAGGTTAAGGATGTTCTCGCTCAAAAGCCCGTATGCTTCCGTCAAAAAGGACTGCTCAAACTTTTTCTCCGCCGCAGGGTTCATCGGCATAAGTCCCAATGTGCAAAGCTCGCTCTGCCGCGCAGCGGAAAGCATATCTGCAATAAATTCCGAAATGCAGCCCATTTTTTCGCGCTCCGTTTTCGCCGAAATGCCCACAAACTGCACCTCGTCCGTTTCATTGCAAAAGGGCAGCACCTCGAAATAATTTGCCTTGTTTGCGGCAGCAAGTCTTTCCATATCTCCCGCCGCGCGCGCATCACCGATGCAGAAATCCCCCTTGCCCTTTTTAAATTCATCAACGCTGCTCCGTTCAAACTTCCCTGCCTCGGTTCCGAATCCGTCGTTTGAATAAGAATCGGCATCGGCTTTGCTTTCGCCGTTCTCCGCAACAGGTTTCAGTATTTCGGTCATTTCCGCCGCAGTAACCCTTTCCGGATAAAACAGCGCAAGCTTGCACCCCGCCGCAAACGGAAGTGCGCGCAGCGTCCGCCCGTCCATGCCGCAGTCAAAGCCCGCCGGCAGCTCCCCGGCCCCGTATCCGTCACCGAAATCCACAGCCGTGCCGTCGATACCGAAAATCTCGGTTCCGTTCATGATTCGAAGCTCCCTGCCGTTCAAAAAACCGGCAGGAAAGCTTATCACGTCCGGAAATTCTCCGTTTTGAAGCCTCGCTTCCGCTTCTGCTTCCGAAATCGATTCAACCTCAAAATAAACACCGAAATGCCGTCGTTCCGCTCTGTCCGCAATTTTTTTGAGCCATGCTCCCACACTGCCCATATACGGCTTGAATCCGACAACATGCCAAACGTTTATAACGCCCGAAAATTCCTCCTCCTCCGGTTCGAGCCATTCGCGATATTGATCCCGTTCAAGCATCTTTCCCGCACATTTCGGCAGATAGATCATAAACAGCAGCACGGCCGCCAGCAGCACAGCCGCAATTGTTTTTTGAAATCCGTTCATGCCGCAGTTTATGCGCCTTTTGCCGCCTGCATTCCGCAAAAATCAAAAACCGCGAGTGTGCGTCATGCGCATTCACGGCAGTATACAACAGTTATTATTCGCTTTTTTATATTCGCAATGCGTTCTCTCCGCTCGCATATCACTCGAAAAAGCCGTTAAACTCCGGAGTGAATTCCGCGCTTGCGGATGAAAGGCTTTGCGTGTAGATGTTTTCGAATCCGAGGGAAAGTGCATAATCAACGGCCCTTTTGTATTCGCGCTTCAGGAGCCTTCTGTTAAGCGGGGGCTGAAGCTCAAACATCGGTGTATACTGGCTCATCAGCGAAATATGTGTTTCGAGAGGAAGATTCTCCCTGATAAAATCCAGCACTCCGCGCGCTTCATCCACCGAACCGGGCAGAACAAGATGGCGAACGATCATTCCGCGCTTTGCAATTCCGTTCTTATCGATCTGCAAAACCCCGCACTGACGCTGCATTTCCCGCACGGCGGCAGCGGCAGCGGAAAAGTAGTCCTCTCTTCGGCTGTATTTTTTTGCGGCGGCGGAGCTTACGTATTTCAAATCCGGAAGATAGATGTCAACAAGCCCCTCCATAAGGCGCAGAGCTTCAACCTTTTCGTAAGCATTCGTGTTGTAAACTATCGGAATGCGCAATCCCCGCATTCGTGCAAGCGGAACGGCTTTTGCAATCATGCGCACATGCGGTGCGGGAGTAACCAAATTGATATTGTTCGAACCGAGTTCCTGCAGGCGCAGCATTATGTCCGCAAGCTCCCCCGCATCCTTCACAACGCCCTTTGCAGATTGGCTGATGTCCATATTCTGGCAAAAAACGCAGCCCATATTGCAGCCCGAAAAGAAGATCGCGCCGCTGCCTTCCGCGCCGGAAATCGGCGGTTCCTCGCAGTAATGCCGCGCCGCTCTTGCAATGAGCGCGGTTTCGTACGGGTTCCTGTTTCCGAGGCTTTCCGCTGCAAATCCGCCCACACCGCATACGCCCGCATGTTCCGCACGGTTAACCCCGCACTCAAGCGGGCAAAGCCTGCATGATTTTCCGCCGTTTGCAAAAAGTCCGCAGGATTCAATGCCCTCTGTCTGCATTTTTGTTTCTTCCGATGAAATATCCGAAATAATCATTTCATTCCGTTCCGACCCCTCCGTCTCAGGCCGTCGGTTCCCCGTCCTCATTTTTATTCTCCGCCTTCTGCAAGGCGCGGTGTTTTTTCGGCGTGCTGCATTTTTCGGCCGTGAAACGGAACGCAATGATCCCGTTCTCATACTCGATATCGATTTTTTCGCCCAAAAGGTTAAGCACCTCTGAAACTATCGCAAGGCCGAGTCCGGTGCCGTCACCCGTGTGCGCATGATCCGCTTTGTAGAATCGTTCAAACAGATGTTCAAGGTCGGCAGGATCAACTTCCGCGGGATTGCTGACAACAAACTCATAGCGATTCTTTTCCGCATTTTCGAAAAGGTTCACGCTGACAGTGCAGCCGTCCGTTCCGTGTTTTATCGCATTGTCAACCAATGCTATGAGCACCTGCTCAATGCGGTCGGCATTTGTGTACGCATAGTATTCGCCCTCGGGAGCTTCAAGCCGCACGCTTTTGCCGCGCTGTGCCGCCGCATCGTTCATCCTGTCCGCAACATCGTATGCAATTTCATAAAGTTCAACCCGTCCCTTTGAGAACGCAACGCCGCCGCTCTGAAGCCTTGAAAGTTCAAGCAGGTCGTTGATAAGGTTTGAAAGGCGTATCGATTCGCGCAGGATATAGCCGTAGTAACGTTTTCTGTCTTTTTCATCCTGCACCATTCCGTCGTTAAGCGCATCCGCAAGGCTTCGAATGGATGCAAGCGGCGTGCGCAGCTCATGGCTGACGTTTGCAACATAGTCCTTTCGCGTCTGTTCAAGTCTCTCGCTTTCGGTAACGTCCGTTATCAGCACAACCGCACCGAAAAGCGAACCGTTCTCCTCGTGAATCGGGGTTGCCGCAATGCGGAGCATCCTTTCGCCGATTGTGAAATCACAGTTGCGCACTTCGTCCGTGTCAAGAGCTTCTATCGCCACGGCAGCAATTTTCGGATAACCGGCCGCCGCTGCGGGGTGGGTATTTTCCTTCCCGCCCAAAAGCTGCACGGAAGCGGAGTTGTAATGCGTGACAACGCCCGTTTTATCCACGGAAATAATGCCCTCGCCGATGCCGTCAAGCACGGTGCGCAGCCTGTTGCGCTCAACAACAAGGCTGTCAATATTGTTTTGAAGAGCTTCCGCAAGAATATTGAACGATTGCGCAAGGTGACGCGATTCGTTGCTCCCCTCTTCCTTGGCGCGAACGGTCAAGTCTCCCCCCGCCATTTGCAGCGCAACGTTTGAAACGTGCCGAATGGGCTTTGTTACCTTGCTGAATATGATAACTATCGGAATAAGCATCAAAAGTGCAATGCCGAGCATTGCAAGGCCGAGTTCCACCGCAAGCTTTGCAAGCGTGCTTTCAGCCTGTTTTGAACCGACAACAAGTATCACGGAACCGATTATATCACCCGAATCGGAATACACCGGCGTGCCGACAACAATGCCTATATCGGTTGACGGAAGAGCAATTTCTTCCCCCTGAATGACCGTTCGGAAGCAGCGGCGGACGGTTTCAACGCTTTGGTCGTACTCATCCTGTTCTGCCGTTGTAACAACCGCACCGTTAGGTTCGATTATGTAAATTGTTGCATCCGATGCGGAAAATTCGCCGAGATGCAGCATCCTCGCAAGAGTGCGTTTGTCCGTATTTGATTCATACAGCTTTGTCACGCGCTGCGATATTGACTGCGCTTTCGGCTTCAGTTCGTCGATTTTCATTCCGGCGTACATTTCATGCCCGACAACGGAAAAAAGGCACGCAACAAGTATCACGAGCAGCACCGTGATTGCGCACACAATATAAAGAATTATTCTGAACAGGCTTGATCTTTTCATATCTCTCGTTTTCTGCGGGGCCGTGCTGAAACACGCCGCACACGCATTTCGGAAAAAACATCAGCAGGCGAACCCGCAGCGTTTCAGCCTTTCGGGTTCGCCCTGAAGTTCATTTTCATTTTTGCAAAACGGTTCAAAAGGGCAAAATCTGTCCGTTTCATTCCGTCGGCTTTTCTTCAACGAAATCGTATGCCTTCGGCGTTTCGGGCAGTTTTTTGCGTTCCTCGTTGTCCTGTCTGTCATCGGGATCGCCGTATGCCTCAAACCTGTAGCCGACACCGTAAACGGTTTTTATCTCCCATCCGCAATCGTCCGCAGACTGCAGCTTCTGGCGAATGCGCTTAATCTGAGTGTCAACGGCGCGCGTATCGCCGTAGTATTCATAGCCCCATACGATTGAAAGGATCTTTTCGCGCGAAAAAACCTTTCCGGGATGTGAGGCAAGCAGCTGAAGGATCTCGACTTCTTTCGGGGTGAGCGGCAGTCTTTCGCCGTTCAGCCTTACATCGTAGTTATTTATATTGATTTCAAGGTTTCCGTAATGCAGAATCTTTGCGGGTTCCGTTTCCTGCATTGAATACCTGCGCAGAACGGCCTTGACCCTTGCAACAACTTCACGCGCGCTGAAGGGCTTTACAATATAATCGTCCGCACCGAGCTCAAGCCCGAGCACGCGGTCGATCTCCTCGGATTTCGCCGTCAGCATTATAATCGGAACACTGCTGTTCTGGCGAATCTCGCGGCAAACGTCCATTCCGCTTTTTTTGGGCATCATGAGATCAAGAATAACAAGGTTCGGCTTTTTGCGGTTGAATTCTTCAATCGCCTGTTCGCCGTCAAATGCCGAAATGCACTCGAACCCCTCGTTTCTGAGGTAGACGCCGAGTGTTTCGTGAATGATATGCTGATCATCGCAAATCAGTATCTGCTGTTTGACTGACATAGTACTTTGTACGCTCCTTTGTTGGTTGGTGCATTTATATTATATTGCCTTTTAAGCAAAGTTTCAAGTACTTTTTTTATTTGACATATCGAGATGCGCACTTTGTCACAATATTCTTTTTTCGGTCAATCAGCGGCATATTCGCGTCGAATGACAAAATAGGTACATATTCTGTCAGGCAATATACACCGATAGGCAACCAAAATTGCCGCATTCGCGTGTTATAATAGGAGCATGAAAAGAATCGGGCCGGCGAACAGCCCCGCAAGGGTGCTCTGACAGGGATGCGGCGGCGGACTGTTCAACGGGTTTTACCCGCGGAGCAGCATGAACAATGTTTACTCCGAGCTCTTTTCACAGAAACTATCATTATTAATTAAAGGAGTGTAACATCATGGAAGAGAAAAGAAAAATCAGGATGCCCATCGGCGCAGCCGTTGCGTGCCTTCTCATAGTTGCCCTTTTGACCGTCGGTATCGTTGCCGGCGCCAAGTTTATCAACAATTCGCTTTCTGCCTCACAGACCGAAAAGAACGCTTCCGCCCAAGCAACATCGGCACCTTCCGGCTCAAACGGCACCGTCGGTTCATCAGGCGACAAGACCGGCGACCTTCCTTCCGACAAGCTTTCTTACGCCGGCAGTTCGGCTCGACCCGATTCGGAATACAAAACCATTGAAAACTGCATGTCCTCCGTTGTCAGCATCGACGTCACGGCGCAGAGCGGGCACAAGAGTGTGCTTGCAGGTTCGGGCTCCGGAGTCATCATTTCGGCGGACGGCTATATCGTGACCTGCAACCATGTTGTTGAGGGCGCACAGAAAATTTTCGTCTACCTTGACAACGGCAATGACTACGAAGCAACTCTTGTCGGCACCGACAGCGTGACCGACCTTGCGGTTATCAAAATCAATGCCTACAATCTCTCCTACGCCAAATTCGGCGATTCCTCAACGCTCAGCGTCGGTGAAGGCGTGTTTGCAATCGGCAACGCACTCGGCCAGCTTTCCAACACATACACACGCGGTTCCATCAGCGGCCTTGACAGGAGCATTACCATTGACAACGTGACCATGACCCTGCTCCAGACCGATGCCGCAATCAACCAGGGCAACTCCGGCGGCGGACTGTTCCGTGAATCGGACGGCACTCTCATCGGCATTGTGAATGCAAAGAGCAGCGGCAGCGGTATTGAAGGCCTTGGCTTTGCGATCCCCTCCACGCTTGCCCGTGAAGTTATCGGCAACCTTATGGACTACGGCTTTGTTGTCGGCCGTCCCTATCTCGGTGTCTCCACTCAGGATGTTTCCCTCTCCGGTTACGGATTCTTCACCAGTGCTTACACCTACCCCTGCATTGTATCCGTTGAAGACGGCAGTGCGGCTCAGCAGGCAGGACTGAAAAAGGATGATGTTATCATGGCTGTCAACGGCGAAACGGTCTCAAGCTCCGACGGACTTTACATCGCTGTCAGCAAGTTCAAAGTCGGCGACACCGTAACGCTCACCATTCTGCGCAGCAATTCGCAAATCGATGTTTCCGTAACTCTCGGCCAGCGCAGCACGGCAAAAACCGCCGAATAATGCAGTCGCTGATTATGCTTGAACAACCAAAACGCACCGCCGCACATTAAAGCGGGGTGCAATATCGAAACAACCTGCTGCGTGCAGGTTTTCAGATAAATTGTTCCGCCTTTGGGAAAGGATCCTTCCCGAAGGCGGACTTTTTTTGAGCCTCTTCCTTTCGTTTTGAAATGCATTTTTTTATTTCTCCTTTCCAAAATTCCTCAGGTCAGCGTTTTGTGTGCGGAAATCAAAAAAAAATCGAACATTTCCCGAAAAGGGGCTATCATTTCGACCTCGATGTGCTATAATGTATTTGGTGGAAGAGTTTTATTTTCCGCAAAGCTGCACAAACTGTTCTCCAAGCCGACTTTTCGGGTCCGCAAAACCTTCCGACGTTTGCGGGACGGATGCAGCGGTTTGCGGAGTTCTGTCTGCCCGCAGGGAACTGCCGTGTGATGTTCTCGCGGGCGAAAAAACCGCAAAATGTTTAAAAACAGTTATAAAATTTAAAAAAATTGAAAGGTCGCTCCCCGATGCCGAACCGGTGCGGGCGGGCAGAAAAAAATATGAAGGACGGATTCATCAAAGTTGCTGCATGTTCACCGAAAGTTGTGCTTGCAGACCCGAAAGCCAACGCCGATGCTATAATTGCCGCGCTGCACCGCGCCGCAGCACACGGGGTTCGGCTTGCCGCATTTCCCGAGCTTGCAATGACGGGCTACACCTGCGGCGACCTTTTCATGCACGAATTGCTTTTGGACAGCGTTGAGACCGAGCTTCTCCGCATCGCACGCGAAACCGCGAACCTTCGGCTTGCCGCCGTCATAGGTGCGCCGATTCGCTGCGCGGACAAGCTTTACAACTGCGCCGTTGTCATATCCCGCGGAGTGATTCTTGCCGTCGTTCCAAAAACGCACATGCCGAATTACGGCGAATTCTATGAGCTGCGGCATTTTGCCGTGCCGTCCCGCACGGAACTCGGCGCCGCCGCGCCTTATATTGATTCATTGCAGACTTTTTTCAATCCCGACGGCTGCATCTTCTCATGCACGGATTATCCCGATTTCCGTTTCGGCATTGAAATCTGCGAGGATCTTTGGGTTGCTTCCCCTCCGTCGGATAAACTTGCCGCTGCCGGCGCGCTCGTAATCGTTAACTGTTCCGCCGGAGATGAAATCATCGGCAAGGCGGATTACCGCAAGCGCATCACGGAAGTTCAATCCGCAAAAAACATTTGCGCATACCTGTATTGCGGCGCGGGTGAGGGTGAATCAACAAGCGATATGGTCTTTTCGGGGCATTGCTTTGCTTACGAAAACGGCACACTGCTTGCCGAAAAAGCGCCTTTTGACTACGCGAACGATATGCTTATCACCGAAATTGATTTGGGACGGCTGCTTTACGACAGGCGCCGCGTGAACAGCTTCTGCGCGGGCAATGCTGCCCATTCCGGTCTTTTCGTTGATTTCTCTCTCGGATTCGGTTCATGCGGCCCCGTCCCGCGCGAGGATCTTCCCGAAACGGAACTTACCCGCCGCTTCCCGCGCAATCCCTTTGTTCCGCATGACGAAAACGAATTGAACGCACGCGCAAAAGATATTCTGACGATACAGGCTCTCGGGCTCAAACGCCGGCTTGAACACACTCATTCAATGAGCGCGGTCATCGGCATTTCGGGCGGACTGGATTCCGCACTTGCGCTGCTTGCTGCGGCAAAGGCATGCGACCTTATGGGCATTGACCGCAAATTTGTTCACGCCGTCACCATGCCCTGTTTCGGCACCACCGAACACACGAAACAAAATGCCGTTGCTCTTTGCAATTCCCTCGGTGTAACGCTTCACACGATTCCGATTGCGGATTCGGTGCGTTCGCATTTTCGCGACATCGGGCACGACGAAACCTGTCACAACGTTGTTTACGAAAACGCACAGGCGCGCATGCGCACCCTTGTGCTGATGGATCTTGCAAATGCGCTGAACGGCCTTGTTGTCGGCACGGGCGACCTTTCCGAGCTTGCACTCGGCTGGGCAACCTATAACGGCGACCATATGAGCATGTACGGCGTGAATGCAGGCATTCCCAAAACGCTTATCAAATACGTTGTGCGTTATTATGCGCTGCACTGCGAAAACCCTGCGCTGCACGACACCCTGACCGCAATACTTGAAACCCCGATATCTCCCGAGCTTCTTCCCGCCGATGAAAAGGGCAATATTGTTCAAAAAACAGAAGATCTTGTCGGGCCGTACGAGCTGCATGATTTCTTTCTTTACTACGTTCTGCGTTGGGGCTGTCCGCCTGCAAAGCTTTTCCGCATTGCAAAGCAGGCATTCCGCGAAAGTGAGTTTTCGAATGAAACGATTTTGAAATGGCTCAAAAACTTCTATCGCCGTTTCTTCAATCAGCAATTCAAGCGCAACTGTCTGCCCGACGGGCCGAAAGTCGGTTCCGTCTGCCTTTCCCCGCGCGGGGATTGGCGAATGCCGAGTGACGCCGTTCAAAGGCTTTGGGCGGATGAAATTCAAAAATTGAGCTGAACAAACGCGAATTAAACCGATTAATTCGGAAACGGGGTTTTGGGTGTATTTTTTGGTTTTTTGTCAATCGTACCTACCGAGTAATTGAGCAATTGAGGTGTGCAGCATGAGTTACCACGCATTATACAGGCAGTACCGTCCGAGCAGGTTCTGCGAAGTTGTCGGACAGGAGCATATCACCGATGTTCTGCGCAACCAGATCCGCACCGGGCGCATTGCCCACGCTTATCTTTTCAGCGGTTCACGCGGAACGGGCAAAACAAGCACGGCGCGAATACTTGCCCGTGCCGTCAACTGTCTTGACCCGAAGGACGGCGAACCCTGCGGCAAATGCGCTGCCTGCCTTACGGACGTTTCGGAAAGCATAGACATTATCGAAATGGACGCCGCTTCAAATTCCAAAGTTGACGAAATGCGCGCGCTCCTCGAAAAGGCCGAGTTTGCTCCGATTTACCTTAAAACAAAGGTTTATATCATTGACGAAGCGCACATGCTTTCAAAAAGTGCAAACAACGCTCTTCTGAAAACTCTCGAAGAGCCGCCCGCACATGTTGTTTTCATTCTTGCAACGACCGAACCGCAGGCTCTCCCCGCAACGATACTTTCCCGCTGCCAGCGTTTTGATTTTCGACGCCTTTCGGTTCATAATCTTGCGGCAAACACACGGCGCGTACTTCGTTCCGCAGGGGCTGAAATCGAAGACGAAGCGTTGATGTGCATTGCGCGTGCGGCGGACGGCGGAATGCGCGACTGTCTGAGCATTGCCGACCAGTGTCTGAGCTTCTGCGGCGACGCAGACAGCACGGAGCAAAAACTTATCACTCAACAGGATGTTCTGTCCGTTCTCGGCAGCATGAATGCGGATTTTCTGTTTGATTTTGCGGATTCCGTGCTGCATTCCGACACGGCGGCGGTCATGAAAAACATCGAACAGGTTGTCTCCGGCGGGCGCGACATCGGCGTTTTCGTTCAGGATCTGTCCAACCATTTCCGCTCGCTTCTGCTTGCAAAAGTTTGCGGAAGCTGTGCGGATATTCTTGACTGCACGCAGGACACGATGGAACGCTACCTTGCACAGGCGGAATCAGCCGGCAAGGCGCGGCTCGAAAGAACGCTTGATGCTCTGATGCAGCTTCAGCCTAACCTTCGCTGGGTCACCATGCCGCGGGTTTTGCTTGAAAGCACGCTTCTTAAAGTCTGCCACCCGGACGAACAAACCGAGATGACTGCCCTTATCGACCGTATGGAGGAGCTTGAACGCAGGCTCAAAAGCGGCGCATTTGTTTCCGCCGAGCCAAAAGCGGCCTCCGATTCGACCCAAAGTTCGGGCAGCCGTTCGGACAATTCGGGCAATAAAGAAGCGGGTTCCGCATCTTCCGAAAATGAAAAAGCAGCAGCCGAACCGGCGCTTCCGACGCCGCCCGTTGTTTCCGACAGTTTCGAAGTGCCCGCCGCAACGCCCGAAGCGGAAGAATTGTTCCGCACATTCATGGCGGCACTGATGAAAACGGATATGATGCTCGGCATTCAGATTCAGCTTGCGGCAGCGCATTGGCTCGAAAACGAAAATCTTTTTATTTGCTTTGACAAATCAAAGCGTTCCAATTATAATTATGCAAACACACCCGAGGTGAAAGCAAAACTCCGACGCGCGGCGGGCGAAAGCATTGCGCCGCACGGCGTCGAGCTTGTGCTCAAGGACGGAAGCGTTGTTGCAAAAAAGGACGTTCCGACTGAGCTTTTCGGGGTTGAAATCACCGAAGTTTAGCAGAAAAAGTACAGCAGAAAACGTTCTGTATAACGGCATTCGGCGAAAGGTATTATTTTATTTTATATAAAGAGGTTACACAATGCAGATTCAGGCACCGAAGGGAACAAAGGATGTTCTGCCCGGCGAAAGCTATAAGTGGCAGTATATCGAAAAAGAAATGCGCGATCTGTGCCGCCTGTACGGCATTAACGAATTGCGCACGCCGATAATTGAACACACCGAGCTTTTCATGCGCGGCGTCGGCGACACGACGGATATAGTTCAAAAGGAAATGTACACTTTCAAGGATAAGGGCGACCGCTCCATCACCCTCAAGCCCGAGGGCACGGCAGGCATGGTTCGCGCCTTCCTTGAAAACAGGCTCTTCAACGAGGCTCTTCCCCAAAAGATGTATTATCTCAACGCTCCGGTTTTCCGCTATGAAAAGCCGCAGGCGGGAAGGCTTCGCGAACATCATCAGTTCGGCGTTGAGTTTTTCGGTGCGTCCTCCTTTGAAGCCGATGCGGAAATCATCATGCTTGCGCTCTCCCTTCTGAGAAGGTTGGGGCTTGACGAGTTGACGCTGCACCTTAACAGCATCGGCTGCGGAAAATGCCGCCGGGAATACAACAAGGCTCTTTTTGATTATCTGAAATCGCATATCGACGGCATGTGCAAAACCTGTCAGGACAGGCTTGAGCGCAACCCCATGCGCATTCTCGACTGCAAAGAGGAACGCTGCAAGGAAATCTGCCGCAGCGCACCGCGCACGCTTGATTACCTCTGCGATGATTGCCGTGCACATTTCGAGGGACTCAAGCGCTGTCTCGACACCTGCGGCGTGAAATACGTTGTCGATCCGGATATCGTCCGCGGGTTGGACTATTATACCGGCACGGTATTCGAAATTGTCTCCACCCGCATCGGCTCTCAGGGCACCGTATGCGGCGGAGGCAGATACAATAACCTCGTTGAAGAACTCGGAGGGCAATCCCTTCCCGCCGTCGGTTTCGGCATGGGCATGGAACGCTTGCTGATGGTCATGGAAAACGCAAACGCCGTCATTCCCAAGCCCAAGCCCGTGAAGGTCTATTTCGCCGCAATGGGCGAACAGCCCCGCCTTGCCGCTTTCGGCCTTGTTCAAAAGCTTCGCGAAAACGGAGTTTTTGCCGAGTTCGACCACATGGAGCGCAGCTTTAAGGCGCAATTCAAATACGCAAACAAGATTTTTGCGGAATATGTTGCTATTCTCGGCGATGACGAGCTTGCGGCAGGAGCAGCAAAAATCAAATGCATGGCGGACGGCTTTGAAACCTCCGTCAAGCTTGATGAGCTTGTTGACTATTTTGCGGACTGAAACCCGTTCCGCAATTAAATACGAACAGAGCAAAAGGGAGCTGTGACAGTTCCCTTTTTTGTTGTTTTCTTTCCCGCTTTTAAAGCATGATGCATATCAGCCCGTTGCAGCCTTCGTTTACCATTCTTGTTATCGCGTCGCGCAGCTTCATCTGAACATCCGCAGGCAAGCGCGACACCTTGCCCGCCATGCCGTCCTTAACAAGGTCATAGAGCGATTTTCCGAAGATGTTCGTGCTCCATATCTCATCCGGTTTGTTTTCGAACTTGTCAACAAGGTATTCGATAAGCTCCTCGCTCTGTTCGGCGGTGCCGACAAGCGGGTTGACCTCGCTTTCGATATCAACGCGAATGATATGCAGTCCGGAAGCCTTTGCTTTCAGACGGACACCGAAACGCGAACCATGCTGGACTATCTCCGGCTGATCCAGCTGCATTTCATCTATCTGCGGCGGAACAAGGCCGTAGCCCGTTTCCTCCGCCGCCGTGAGTGCACCCGCAATGCGGTCATATGCCTTTTTTGCCAGAACAAAATCCTTCAGCGAAGCAATAAGCTCGCTTTCGTTTTTAATTTCGCAGCCGCATTCCTCGCTGAGCACACGATAAAACACATCATCATTCGGAACAAGCCGGAACACCGCACTGCCGCTGCCAAGGCTGATGCGAACCTGCTCAACGGGTTTATAATCCTCCATTCCTCCGAACACCTTTTGAATCAATGCTGCATCCCGCATTTTGTTCAGGTTCGGCATTGCCGCTTTCGCCCTGTCAAGCAAAGCTTTAACAAGGCAATGCTCCGTTCCGAGAGCGCGCATCCATTCGGGCATTTCAATGCAGATGCTGCCGAGAGGGAATTCCTGCAAAACGCCTTCCAGCAATGAGTCAATATCCGAAAGCTCCATTCCGAGAACGTCCAGCGGCTTTACAGGCGCACCGTATTTTTCCGAAAGCTGTGCCGAAAGCTCCGCTGCCGCCTGCCCCGTTGGGTCGGAGCTGTTCAAAATGATGATATAGGGTTTTCCCGTGTTCTGCATTTCGCGCAGCACCGCTTCTTCCGCAGGCGCGTATGCTTCGCGGGAAATTCCCGTGATGCTGCCGTCCGTCAAAATGACGATGCCTATTGTTGAATGTTCCGTAATGACTTTCCGCGTGCCGAGTTCCGCAGCTTCATCAAACGGAATATCGTAATCGAACCACGGTGTTCTTACCATGCGCGGCTGCTCCCCCTCGCTGCTGCCGAGCGCACCTTCCACCATATAGCCCACGCAATCCACCATGCGCAGGCGCAGCTCAATGCCGTCCTCGCCGATGGTGAGCGCGACCGCCTCATTCGGAACAAATTTCGGCTGAGTTGTCATAACCGTTTTGCCCGAACCGCTTTGCGGCAATTCGTCCACAATTCGGGCCAGGGCATATTCGTTTTCAATCTTCGGAAGAACCATAAGGTCCATGAACCGTTTGATAAATGTCGATTTGCCCGTTCGAACGGGGCCGACGACGCCGATGTAAATATCCCCTCCGGTACGTTTTTGAATATCCCGATAAATGCCTGTGCTTGCCATAATAACCTCCGATTGCTGTTTTGCCGCTGAATCGGCTTTATCCTTTTGTGAATTGATATGAGCGGCAGCGCGGAAATATTCGCATTTGCGGCTTTTTTGTTTAATTAAAAGCCCCCTCCGCAAACAGTGCGGTGAGAGCTTTTTGCAGGTATTGAATTTTTCGAATTGCATTTACACTGTCAAAAAAACCGACGCAGCCGTGCCTGTTTAAAGCAGCTTTTGTCCGTTGATAAACAACGCAAAGCTCAACCCGAGTCTGTTCGCGGCACGCATACAGAGCTTCATGCGGGTCATGAATATTTCGAAATAATCCATAATGGAGCAATACTGCGTGTCGATGGTCAGATTCAGCGAAAGAGTCGCCTTGCTGTCATCGATTCGGATATTTGATTCCGTAACGGAGTAATTTACGCGGTCGTGAATATCAAAAGTCGATATATTGCGATTGCGCACACGGCTTCGGCGAACATCGCATTTATCCGCAAGTATCAGCGCAGCGGCAACAGCGTTTACGGGTACGCCCGTGCCCTCGTCATGGTTGCCGATCGCCGTTACGATAAGGGAAATATCCTCCGCACTCATTCCGCGCTCCTCCAAAAGCCGAAACGCAAGCAGTGCACCGCTTTGTGAATGGTCAACGCGGTTTATAAGGTTACCGATATCGTGCAGATAGCCGGCAATGCGGACAAGCTCCACTTCGTGTTCGGAATAACCGAGTGTTTCAAGGATATGCGCCGCATTTTCGCTCACCATTGTGACATGCGCAAACGAATGCTCCGTGAATCCGAGCGCAAGCAGGGATTCGTCCGCACGAATGATGTAGGTTCGGATTGAGGCATCCTCCCGCAGCTGTTTATATGTTATCGCCGTCATAAAAATCTCCCCCTTATTTTCGGTTGAAAAACGAACCGTCGGAAACTCCCGTTTGCGTTTTTTGCCGCCGGGAGTGTTCCCGATTCCGTTTGCCGCCTCAGCGCACCTTCAGTCCGCTTGCCATATCGCCCATGGTTGTAAGTGCGGAAAGGTTCTCATCCGATGCATCGCTTGCGCAAAGTATCATGCCGTGGCTTTCAATGCCGCAGATGGTCTTCGGCGCAAGATTTGCAGCAACAACCACTGTTTTGCCGATGAGCTGCTCCGGGCTGTACCATTTTTTGATGCCGGAAAGCACAATGCGCTCTTCCCCGCCCATTTGCAGCGTGCATTTGAGCAGTTTTTTGGATTTTTTAACTTCTTCGCAGGCAATGACCTTTGCAAGGCGCAGATCAAGTTTCGCAAAGTCGTCATAGCTTATCTCCGGCAGCAGCGCAGGTTCGGCGGGCTTTTCCTCGGATTTAACCTCAGATTTTGCCTCCGTGTCCGCGTTCTTCGCTTCGGGCTTTGCCTCCGCCTTCTCCTCCGCTGCCTGCTTTGGCTTCGGAAGCAGTGCCTCAAGCTGTTCAAGCTCCTTTTTGACATCGATTCGCGGGAAGAGCGCCTCTCCCTTTTTAACGATCGTGCCTTCGGGCAGCTTTCCGAATTCCGCAGCGGAATCGAACTCCTTAAGCGTTTCGTCCGCAACGCCGAGCTGTTCAAAAATCTTCGGCGCGGTGCGGGTCAGGAACGGACGCAGGCAAACGGCGACAATGCGCAGGCACTCCGCAAGGTTATAAAGCACGGTTCCGAGCCTGTCACGCTTTGCTTCATCTTTTGCCAGCAGCCACGGTGCGGTAATGTCGATATATTTGTTGCAAAGACGAACAAGTCTGAAAATCTCTGCCAAGGCCTCGTTGGGGTGCAGCGCGTTCATGCAGGCATCGATTTTTTCCGCAAGCGCGGCTGCTGCGGGAACGATGGTTGAATCCTCTTCCTCAACGGGCGCATCGGGCGCAGGGATAACCCCGCCGAAATACTTCTCAATCATTGCAACCGTGCGTGAAAGCAGATTGCCGAGGTCGTTTGCAAGGTCGCTGTTTATGCGCGTTATCAGCACCTCGTTGTTAAAATTGCCGTCGCTTCCGAACGGGAATTCGCTCAGCAGGAAGTAGCGAATTGCATCCACGCCGTAACGTTCGACAAGCTTGACGGGGTCAACAACGTTGCCGAGGGATTTGCTCATCTTTGTGCCGTCCAAAACAAGCCAGCCGTGGCCGTAAACCTGTTTGGGCAAAGGAAGGCCGAGAGCCATCAGCATGATGGGCCACACAATGGTGTGGAAACGGATTATCTCCTTGCCGACGATGTGAACATCGCAGGGCCAGTATTTTTTGAACATTGAATCATCATCGCTCAAATAACCGAGCTTTGAAAGGTAGTTCAGCACGGCATCGAACCAGACATAGATAACGTGCCTGTCGTCAAAGCTGACGGGCACACCCCATTTAAAGGTGCTGCGGCTGACGCAGAGATCCTCAAGCCCCGGAAGCAGGAAGTTGTTGAGCATCTCTTTTGCGCGGGAGGCGGGTTGAATAAATTCGGGGTGAGTCTCAATGTATTCAATGAGGCGGGGCGCATATTTGCTGACGTTAAGGAAATAGCTTTCTTCCTCAACCTCTTCAACCTTGCCGCCGCAATCGGGGCACACTCCGCCGCTCTCCTTGAGCTGCGTCTCCGTCCAGAACGCCTCGCAGGGCGTGCAATACATGCCCTTGTAGCTGCTCTTATAAATATCGCCCTGATCATAGAGCTTTTTAAAGACCTTTTGAACGCATGCAACGTGGTAATCATCCGTCGTGCGAACAAAGCCGTCGTTGGAAATATCCATAAGCTGCCAAAGGCTGTGGAACCCCGCAACGATGCTGTCAACATACTGCTGAGGTGTAACTCCCGCTTCCGCTGCCTTGCGTTCAATCTTTTGTCCGTGTTCGTCCGCACCGGTCAAAAAGTAAACATCATAGCCGCGCATTCTCTTATAGCGTGCAAGCGCGTCCGTGTTCACGGTGCAATAGGTGTGTCCGATATGCAGTTTTGCACTCGGATAGTAAATGGGCGTTGTGATGTAATAAGTTTTCTTTTCTTTCATGATTTCCGTCATAAAAACTCTCCTTCGGAAGTATTCCGGATATTTGCGTTTTGAATTTTTTGAAAACAAATTAAAAACGCCCCCATATCCGGTCAAGGGATATAGGGGCGTCCGTCATGCACGATGAACCTTTCCGCCGCAAAAACGGCAGAAACGCTGTTCGGGTATGCGGCGTTGTCGCGGTACCACCCTAATTCCCGACAAAAGGCGTTTGTATGCGCAAACATGCCGTGTCGGCTCATTTCGCGCTGTAACGTGCGCACACGCCGTGTCTTAATGAATTCTGCACGGCTGTATGCAATGCGTGCATATTTCGGTTCGACCTCGGGGGCTCGGGAGCCATGTTCGGGATACCCCGCTCCCGACTTGCACCGAACGCCGGGTCTCTGAAAGCGGAAGCTGTCCGTACTCTTTCCGTCACAGCCCTATGAAATTCGGCAGAGATTAATGCGGAATTAACCGCTGATAAATCCCCGCAGTTTATATTTTAATCATAGTCTGCACGTTTGTCAAGCGATTGATACGATTTTTCGGCATTTGCTTTTCCTGCGTCAATTATCGGTTACGCTCGGCATATAAACCCGCCCCTGTTTATCCGCAGTGATTGAAATTGCGGCATAATTATGTTATAATCTCCCGGCACGGGGGATTTCGAACTATGGCTAAACTCTATTTTCGTTACGGCGCAATGAGCTCTTCAAAAACAGCTCAGGCAATAATGGTCAAATACAACTACGGCGAGCGCGGGCAAAAAGCTCTGCTTGCGAAGCCGGCTGTTGATATTCGCGACGGTGCACGCATCGTGCGTTCCCGCTGCGGGCTGACCGACGAATGCATTTTGTTCGATGATATTCCGTGGAACGATGTGCATGATCATGTTTATGACTGCATAATCGTTGACGAAGCGCAGTTTTTGACCCGAGCGCAGGTCATGCTGCTTGTTGAGGCAGTTGACAAATACAATATTCCTGTGATATGCTATGGGTTGAGAACTGATTTTCAGGGCAATTTTTTTGAGGGCAGTCACACTCTCATGGCTCTTGCCGACACGATTGAAGAGATAAAAACAATTTGTTGGTGCGGAAGGAAAGCGATCATGAACGCGCGGCTTGACGGTAAAGGCGGAATTACCAAAGTCGGTGAACAGGTCGTCCTCGGTGCCGACGATAAATATATAGGTCTCTGCCGAAAACATTGGGCAGAGGGCAAAATCAGCAATGATTAATTTTAAATCTAAAAATCGAAGCGATTGCAGCTGTTTTTTCGTTGTGCATATCAAACGCACCGCGAACGGTTTTTTGCAATCTTGAGGAAAGGCTATGAGATTTTATATTGCAACAGGTCTTGTAAATGCCGAGCATGCGCGTAAAGCCGCCGAGGTTTTGCGCCGCAACGGGCATGAACAGACGTACGACTGGACAACCCACGGTGACATTCGTCACGAAGGCGCAGAGCGCATGAGCGAAGTTGCTTTCAACGAACTGCGCGCCGTCCGCGACGCCGAGCTTGTCGTTGCCCTTCTTCCCGGCGGGCAAGGCACACATACCGAACTTGGCGTTGCTCTCGCAACACGCAGCAACAAGCGCATAATACTTTGGAGCGAAACCGGTGATGAATTCGCATTCGACAACCGCACATGCACGTTCTATTTTCACCCTGCGGCGGAACGCGTTGTCTGCCCCTTTGAGGAGCTTCTTGAAATTCTGAACACCGACCGCATTGACTCCGCTTCAAACTTTGCGGATTGATTTTGCGTTTTTACCCGACAAACCGAGATTGACCGGGCTGCTGCAAACGGCTTTTTGCCTGCGGCAGTCCTTTTTCAAAAATTCCGTTACGAATAAAGTTCCAAACAAATTTATACAGCAGCACCGCAGACAGAGTCCCTTTCCGCAAAAAAAAGATTATTCAGAGCATCCTTTCGTTAATTCGACAGCCGTTTTCTTATTAATTCGGACTTTTGATGATTGAAATTAAACGGATTTCCGTGTATAATATCCTATGAGTTATAATCGGCCGGCAGGTGAAGGGGTGTATGCAGTAAAATCGTTTTATCTCAAATCGTGCCTGTCGAAATCAATAACCCTCAATACAAGTGTTTCGTTGAAAGGAGTAAACCATGAACACACCCGCAACCTCGAACAGTGCCGACTATTCCGGCGAACAAATTGCTTATAAAGACAGCACATATGAACTTGTTTCAAAAGTCGCATTTCTTATAGGCGTCCCTCAGCGCATTTTTGAAAATGAGCACGAAGCTCCGCAGCTCGATGTTTTCAACCGTCTTTCAAAAGACAAAAACGCCCGAATCATCCGCAATCTCTGCATCATCCGAACATCCATAGAACGCAATTTTAAAAAAATCAATGATATTATGCGAACGGATTACCGCGGACTTTTGTCCATGCCGGAAATCATCCCTTCCGAATGCATTCAGCAGCTCAGCGAGGACGGAATCTCTTTCATCAAAAAATCCAGCACCAAACTTTGTCATCATATTATTGAAATTAATCGTATTGTCTCCGACAGGATCAATAACTGCAAAAGCCTTTTCCCAATATGGATTAATTGGTCGTATGTCAAAGAGCTGTTTATAATGCCAAACGGATTTGCCGAAGGGGGCACGAGAGATGCCGCGAGTATTTACTATGCAAACCTGCAATGCTATCCGTATCAGATGTATATCAACTGGAAACCGATGGATGAAGGGAACATTCTTTTTAACGATAAAAAATTCGTGACTCTTCTGTATCAATGGCACCACGATGTGTTCACCGAATACAGCCGCGTTTCGGATGCGGGAGCTTTTGTTAAGAATAACATCTATGACTTTATAAACGACAGTCAAAAAACCGTCGTCGTTGTGGACTGCGAAAACTCCGACCCGTACAAGCTGTGCGCCGCCCTGCGAAACCTTGACTATGAAGTCATGCAGAAAATATCAAAAATAATCCTTTTTGACGATGTTCACACCGTGAACGCATGGAAGATCCTTGAATACTCCGTCAAAATCCCTGTGGAACACATAATGACAGAGCGCGTTAAGCAGAACAAATCCCTTGTGGACATTCAGCTGACCGCAAGAGCCTGCCAGGAGCATTATCAAAACCAAGTTGATTCCTTCGTTATTGTTTCAAGCGATTCCGACTACTGGGGGCTTATTTCTTCCCTTTCGGATGCACGGTTCCTTGTTATGATCGAGCGCGAAAAATGCGGGCCGGATATGAAAGCCGCGCTTGCCGATTCCGGAATATTCTACTGTTATCTTGACGATTTCTATTCCGGGAATGCCGAAGATATCAAACTCAACGCGCTCTTTCAGGAAATGTACCGCTGGATTGACGATTCAATCAAACTCAATGTGAACGAAATGCTTGATGCCGCGCTGAGAAACACGCGGCTGGAAATGTCCGCTGCGGAGCGCAAACAATTCTATGAAAAGCATATCCGAAATATGTCCCTTGTTATAGATGACGACGGAAATGTTTCAATAGAGTTGAAGCGCAAATGATTTGATTCGGACGCAAAACGAAAACGCAGCCTCAGCCGCCTTTCAAAAAAGCACGGCCGAGGCTGTTTTGTTCTTATTCGGCTGCCGATGTTGTCAAACATTCGGTTGCCGATGTTGTCAAACATTCGGTTGCCGCCGAATGTCAGGCGGTTTTACCCTTTTTCACAAGAGACCAGATATATCCGCCCATTCCGATTGCAGCAAACAGCCACACTCCGAGAACGTCGGTGATGAAGTATTTCCGAAACTCCGCATCCCGAAGCAGCTCGGGCATTACGGACATGCTTTCGAAGATTGTTAATCCGTAGTTCTTTGACATCACAAAGCTGTAAACAACAAACTCCGCAAGAAGAAGCATCAGGAACGTTGCAATAACCGAAGTCACAATGGAAGCAACGGATGATTTCACGCCCTTGTTTTTGTTTGCGCCGGAAAAGATTCTGTATCCGAGCATTGCAAGTGCGGCGGTCGCAATGCCGCTTATGGCAGCAATGTAACCGAAAATTGACAGTGCGAATGTCAGCGCACCGCCGGGAATTGCGAAAAGAACCGCGCCCAAAACTCCCATGAACACATTTTCTTTGTATATGACCTGCTTCGGTTCGGGCTGCGCGGTGGTTTTATCATAGTGATTCCACTCGTATTCCGAACCGCCCGCAGGCTCACCGTTCGGTTCGGATTCCGCAGCAGTAAATTCGTTTTTTGAGTCCTCACCCGCAGGAGCAAACTCATCGTTTTCATTCTGTTCAAAGCTTTTCGGCTGTTTTAATTCTCCGTTAACGGAGTTTTGGTCGTTTTCGTACATTTCTTTCTCCAATATTTTTTTGACCGTGCCGCTGATTCCGCTGCACATTTCGGCGGCAGTGAAGCTGCTCTGTCTGTGTTCAGTATATCAAATTCGGTACAATGTGTCAATATATATAAATTTAATCCTCCGCCCCAGCCTTCCGACGAAAAGCCGAAGCGGAGGATTTTTATTTTTTGCTTACTTTCGGTTCATTCAAATTCTGAACTCACCCGATTTGAATTTTACAATCCGAGCGAAAGCACAAGCGAAAGCGCGAGTATCGCACTCAAAAATCTTTTTGCCATGGTTTTCCCTTTCAAAACTTTTTTGCAGGCAGTCCGATGCTGCCGACATGCATATATTATAGCACATGTTCGGTACATTGTTAAGCCCAAAACGGGGAATATTTGTGAAAAAATTTTTAAACAAATGTGTTAAATTGTTGCGTTTTCATATTGTTTTAAACTTTCATTGTTGCAGTTTTAATGCATTTTTCAAACCGAATTCGGGCATTGCAATTCCCGCCGCCGTCTGATAAACTCATAGATATGACTGCTGTGTATATGCGGACTTAAACCAAAAGAAAGGAAATAATCATCATGAACGATATTATAAACAAATGCTCTCAATCTGTTTTGAAAGATGAACAAGGCGCTGCGTGCTTTTCGATTGCGGAACGGGTCGTTAATGCGCTGATAAAGCACGGCCTGCATATTTCCTTTGCGGAATCCTGCACGGGCGGGCTTGCCGCCGCACGTATCGTGGACGTGCCGAACGCTTCATATGTTCTCGATGCCTCATTCGTGACATATGCAAACCAAGCAAAGGTGAAATTCGTGAACGTTGCGGAGGAATCCATTGCGGAACACGGGGTTGTGAGCGAATGTGTCGCACTCTCCATGGCAAAAGGCGCAGCGGCGGCGGCAAATGCCGAAATCGGCGTCGGCATTTCCGGCATTGCAGGGCCTTCCGGCGGCTCACCCGAAAAACCCGTCGGAACCGTCTGCTTCGGCTTTTATTTCGGCGGGAAAGCGGAATGCGGCATTCCGAAGTTCGAAATTTCAAAAACCATGCATTTCGGTGCGGCGGGAAGGCAGGCTGTCCGCAATGCAAGCGTGAATTTTGTTTTTGAAACGCTTGCGGAGCTTCTCCGCGCGGACTGACATTTGCGGACACCGAAAAGAAACTGTTGACATTTGCGGATACCGAAAAGAAACTGTTGACATTTTCTGTGAAGTTTGCTATATTATGCGTTAATTAATTACTGTCGTGAAATATTTAACTGCGGCAAAACTTTGATTCGGAGGAACCTGCAATGAAAGCCGTTCTCAAAAAAATCTTCCTTTTTCTTGCCGCAACCGCACTTCTGCTTTATATCAGCGCAGGCACGGCATACCTGACTTACAGCCTCCACCTGAAAGGAAGTCCCCTTTTTTATGCGTCGGAGGCGCTTGAAACAGCCGTTTTTGCCTGCGTTGTTCCGTTTGCGCGAGAAGCGGCTCTCCGGGTGGGGATAAAATCAGCCTTCTTGCTGTTCTTACTGTCGGTAGTTTATGCAGTTGCAACAGCCGTCGGAGGCGTTCTTCTGATTGAGCTTCTGCTTCCGGTTCTGAATTGATGCCGCAAGCTGCTTTTTAAATTGTTTGAATCGTTTTGAACGGGGCTGTGCCAAAGCCCATGCGCGGCGAAACGGGTTCGATATTGCTCATCGGCCCGCTCCGCCTTTCTTTTTTCAAATAATTTCATTTTTTTGCCATTTTTTTAAAAAAAGCTGTTGACATTTGCGCTATAATCTGTTATGCTTGGTATATCATATCAAGGAGGCGTTCTATGAAAAAACTGCTTGCTTTTGCTTCCGTGCTGATGCTCTTTCTTTGCTGCTTCAGCATTGCCGCCGTTGCGGATTCGCGGCGGGATGCGCCCGTTTCCGTTTCGCTCGATTTCCCTGCGGAGCAGATAATCGTTCACGACCCGGAGGAAAGCTTAGGCTATGATGCTGCCGACGAATACTGTCTTGCGCATTCATCCGAGGTCACGATCCGCTTCTCCCTGCCCGCCGCCGCGGACCCCGCACGCAGTTTTGTTCAAATCGCCTACGACTTTTATGAACCACATTATTTCACCGACATGCCGACCGAAAACGGCTGCTATGTTTTCACAAGCAGCATAGACACAATGGACACAACAGGCTACCCCTTCAGCGATCTTCAGATTTATATCAATCAGGATTACGCTCCCTACGAACAATGGCCGAATCACCTTGTGAATATCTTTGCCGATGAAGCCAATCTTAACGAATGGTGTTCGTATTTCGACGGCGTAAGCTGGGAATACCCCGAAAATACACCCGAAAATCCGACAGATGTTCCAGAAGACTCTACCGAAATTCCCGAAGATCCGACCGATGTTCCCGAAAATCCGACCGATGCCCCCGAAAATCCCACCGATGTTCCCGAAGATCCGACAATCGAACCCGCTGCTCCGACAGATGTTCCCTCCCCGTCCGTTCCGTCAACAGGAACAGGTGCAATCATCGCATACGGCATCGCTTCAATCGTTTGCGGTGCGGGAACGGTTCTCTGCGGCAAACGCCGAACAAGAGGCTGATCGTTCCTGCACGACTGCTTTTTCATGGCCTTGAAGTTTTTAACCCAAGTTCTTCTTTTCTCCTTTTCAGAACTCTGCTGTTGCAAATCTTCAAAGGCTTCTGTCTCCTTCAATAAACCCGCAGCACGACTTGACCCGCTGCGGGTTTATTGTTTTTGCGGCGGCTCTGCCCACGCTTCAAATAATCCGTTTTATGCATGTTTTCGCAAAAAAACGGATGCAAAGGCTTCTTCCGCCCCGCATCCTCTGACGTATACTTTTTATTGCTTAATCATTTTTTCAAAATCAAAGCCGCCAAGGCCTCCGCTGCTGCTTTTTGCGCCGCTTGCGGCTCGGCCTGAGCTGCCGCAAACCCGAGAATGATTGGAATTGCCGCTTGCGAAAGCTCCGTTTGCCCTCCGCTGCGCGGCGAAAGGCGAAGTGCGGCAACTTCAAACATCACGCGCCATTCTTCAATTGCGGAACGGCAGATTTCCGCCGCTCTTCGCACTCGCAGCAAAGCAAACCGACCAGAAGCTTCGGAAGCGAGGCATCGTCAAAAAAAGCGGAAACAAATTTTTCGCAAACGCTCTCCGCACTTCCTCCGCGAGCTGCACCGTTCATAAGCTCAAAAACCCCGTCGCCGATGACGGCAACGCAATTCTCTGCGCATGAACATATTAAATCTTCTTTCGTTTTAAAATAATAATGCAGTGTGCCTTTGCTTATTCCGAGTTCGTCGGCAATGTCGCGCAGGCTGACGCTTCCAACCCCGCGCTTTGCAAAGAGCTTTGCGGCACAGTTGATGATTTCTCCGCCGGTATCCATGTTCAGCTTTGCGCCCATTCCGCAGCCTCCGTTTCGGTTTTAAGTCAGCTTTGTAAAACAGTTTTGATTGAACCGACTCCGCTTCGTTCAAATATCAAATATCTGTAAGATAAAAACTATCAAATATCAAATATCTGTAAGGTAAAAACAAAAATCAGAATTCGATTCCGTTGATTTTTTTTGCCGTTTCAAAAATCAGTATTGACGCCGCAGCGGATGCGTTCAGGCTCTCCGCCCGCCCGAGCATCGGCAGGCGGCAAAGCGAACAAAGCCGCGCAATGCCGTCCGAAACGCCGTTCGCCTCGTTCCCGATAACAATCACGCAATCACGGTTCAGCATCGGAAGCCGCTCCTCGCCCGCCAAATGTCCGCAAACAAGCGAGAACCCGCTTTCCCGCAGCTTCGGCAGAGTTTCGGAGAGTTCGCATTGAAAAATCCTGAGATGATATGTGCTGCCCATTGCGGCACGCAAAGCCTTTGGGGAAAATGCATCGGTGCTGCCCGTGCCGAGAAGAACCGCCGCCGCACCCATTGCATCGGCCGTGCGGATTATCGTTCCGAGATTGCCGGGGTCCTGCAATGCGTCCAGCGCAGCAATAAGCCCGTGCGGAAAATCCTCCGCGCTTTCGGGAGCAGTCAAATCCGGCGTTCTTACCGCCGCCGCAATCCCCTGCGGAGCGGAAGTGTCGCACACCGTTTCAAGCACGGCGCGGCTCACGGAAAAAAACTCCGCACCGAGTGCCGAAACCCGTGCTTCAAAATCCGTGCGTCCCTGCTCAATAAACAGCGTTTCCGGCACAATGCCCGCCTCCAGCGCATCAAAAACAAGCCGTTCACCCTCGATAAGGTGCTGCCCGCTCTCCCGCCGCGCCGAACGATCCCGCAGGCGGCGCACAGATTTTACAATTTCGTTTTTTGTGCTTGTGATAAGCATCTTCGGCTACCCTGCTGCAAAAAAGCTTATTCGCCGACCGCCTGCCGTATTGCACGCGCAAGCTGATCGCCGCAGGATGTATTCTTAAATCCGCAGCAAATGCCGGAAAGCCTTTCGATTGCAAACTTCGGATCGGCTCCCTCAAGCAGCGAACCGATGGCCTTGAGGTTGCCGTTGCAGCCGTTCGTGAACACAATATTGTGCAGTTTTCCGTCGATAATGTCAAAATCGATCATCGTGGAACATGTTCCGCCGGTCTTATAAGTGTAATGCATAAATTTCTCCTTTCAGGGACGGAGCATCACCCTTTTGCAGGTCTCCGCCCGGGTTTCTTTCTTCATTTATATTTTACCATAAAGCAGGGGGCATTGGCAATGCCCAAGAATTTGTCGTCAATTATAATATATTTTGTTGTTTTTTATTTTTAGCTTGCTTTCTTGTCTTTTGTATTGTATAATTAAATTGGCAAACGAAATCAACAGTCTCTCTGTTATTTTGAGACGGATTGTAAGATTTCATCTTTCTGTGCCATCGACATAAAATATCTGCATCGAAAGAGAGGTATCATTTGATGAAAATCCACCGTTCCATATTTGCAATTGCAATTGCTGTCATCATGCTTTGCATTGCATTTAACCCACCTATCGCTTCTGCCGAAGTCTATCCGGCGAGATCTACCAAAGTCTTGGTTTTGTGCGATGAAAGCTATCGTGCCTACTTGAAATCCAGCTATGGCGAATACAACAGTGATATTGTTGTTCAGCTCATGAAGCTTGCGGCTCGTCCGTTTAGCAATGTGTGGAACGACGGGTTAGACGTTACAGTCGCATCATACGAAAATATCATTGGTTCTCCCAATTCTGTTATATCTTCTTCTGGTTGTTGCAATAATCTCTGGCACTGGGATACTGATGATTACGGTAACCGTTACAGAGAATGGTCTCATTTCGAAACATGTCATTGCACATCTAACGACCTATGCATTGGCGGAACAAGCGGATATCATCACACAAGCTCATTCCCAATTTTGGATGCAATACAACAATACAACATTGACTGCTCAACTTATGATGTTGTTGCTACAATTGTTGGACATCAACTTTGTTATACCGTCAGAGAAAATAATGCTTATAGGCACAAATTCTGTGGCGGAATGACATATCCATGGTCAAGTGTCTTTTGCGTATCAAGTATTCTTGATTATACTGCTTGGGGAAATTCATCTGCGTATTGCGACAAGAGTTTCATTTCGACTATACGTACTTTTCAACATGAGCTGTCACATGTGTTTGGATGTCCAGATGCAAGTTGCAGTGCCAATGAAGCATGCATTATGACCGGTGCTTTTGATGGCGTTATTTCTGTAAATAACCTATGGTGCAGCAGCTGCCAAGTACATTTTTCAAATAACTTAGGTATTTTTGACGACGCAAACTAAATTTAGCAAAGAGGTGAAACAAAAATGAAAAAAGCAGTTAGGTTATTTGTGTCCGCTTGTGCATTAAGCATTGCAATTTGCTGCTTAGCAGCGATGGTTGCAGGTTATAAAAATAAGATAGCAGCTCTAAGCCAGATTGAAAGTACCGATTCTTTTTCCTCTGAAGCCTATGCATGCACGGATAACGATAGTCATGTATTTATTTCCATTAATGACTATATTACATTCATTACTGGCATGTCTAACAATGCATTGCATCAAATTGAAGAGCAACGTGGGTACTATTTGTTAGAGGGACTTCCTGATGATGCCGTCCTTGACACCATTGAAGTAAGTAATGGCGACTGTGTATTTACATACTCAGTTGCACGTGAACCGAATATTTCCATAGAGCCCGATGAAGAACAGCTCATAAATATGTTTACAAAGATTAGACGCAAAGTTTTTCAGGGCAGATCCGACTCCAACCCTACTGCATTTGCACAGAGTTTAGCGAATGCTATCGGTGCTACATACTATGCAGACAAGGATCTTTATAGTGGAGCCGTTTATGCTGACATCGGATATAGTACGGGAAGGATTGAGCGCGTGCTTGTAGGAAGGCAAACCGTAACTCTTAATTCACAAGGCTTAGTGGAATATAGTTATATCCCACTAAATGTAACCGAGACTGAAGCGGAGAATATCTTTACGCAATATATCCTAATAAACAGTGATATTTCTGAATAAAAAACCAAATTTGAAAGGAGAAAATCTATGTTAACCTCTGTGAGCCTCAAACGAATCCTCAGTCTTTTGATGTGTCTCGTTCTGCTTGCCGCGGTCGGCTTGTCCGCCCGTGCCGAAACACGCACAAATCCCCTCGGGATTCCGGATGACCAGTACGAGAACATTGTTGAGTTTCTGGATACGATAAATCCGGAAACAGGCGAACCCAACGGTCAGCAGTACTGTCTCGGTTACGGTATGGCGGCATATAACGAGAGTGAAGAAGCAAAATCGGACGCAATCAACAGATTCGTTTTGATATTCAATTACGGTGATTATTCTGTGGTTGAAGGCGTCAAATTCTATTACCCCGATTATAACGACCCCAACGGCTGCACCACCACCATCTTTGTTGACCTTTACGGCTATCTCAACCTTTCCGGCACAGGTATCGGCGAATTCGTTGCCGCTCCGGACGGACTTACCGGAATCAATCTTGCCGATTGCGATCATCTGCGCATGTTTGACTTTGTCGGTGCCGATAACTGCCGGGAAATTCTTCTTTCCGGTTGTTCGAGCCTCACTAAAATTAAGCTTTACAGAACAAATACACGCCTGTTCGTTGTTCAGCCTGCCGGTTTTATTTCTCCATCAAGAATTGATGTTTTCGGCAACGGAGTACTTCAAGAAGTCATTTATGGCAATCCCCGCCTCGTCGACGTTGAAAACAACGAGTTCCGTGTGCAAGCAGAAACATTTTCAGGCAGCTTCCTCGGCTGGTATGCCGACGGTGAACTGTACTCCTCCAATAATTTCTGCCGAATTTCCGATTTTGAACACCTGACCGCCTGCTTCGGTGGCGACACGGACGGGGACGGAAACATTTCCGTTGCGGACGCCGTTCTTATCGCCCGCAATGCAATCGGCGTGAATTCGCTCAGCTGTGATTTCAACATGGCGGATATCGATGCGGACGGAAACATCAGCATTTCCGATGCGACAAGCGTTATGCGCTTTGCAATGCAGGTAAGATAAATTCTCTCCCATCCTGCATCAACGGGCCGGACGGTTTGCAGCAACGCTGCGGCTGTTCGGCTTTGTTTTGTTTGAATTCTGCGCTTGATCGGATAATGATTATATATTTATTTAAAAAGCATTTAATTTTGCCTTCAAATGGAGTATAATTGCAGTTGAAAAGGAAAACTGAGGCAGAGGAGGATTTTTTTTCATGCTTCTTTATGAAAAAGCCGGCAATATCGGCATTCTCACCATCAACCGTCCCGAGGCACTCAATGCGCTGAATTCCGCGCTTCTTGACTGCCTTTATGAAAAAGTGACCGAAATCGCACATGATACGGAGCTTCGCTGCCTTATCGTTACCGGTGCGGGCAAAGCTTTCGTTGCGGGCGCGGATATTTCCGAAATGAAGGATCTTTCCCGTCCCGAAGCGTTCGCTTTCGGTATGCACGGTCACAAAGCATTTTGCGCACTTGAAAACCTTGCTGTTCCCGTCATTGCGGCAGTCAACGGCTATGCACTCGGCGGCGGCTGCGAGCTTTCGCTCTGTGCGGATATTCGCATTGCCTCCGAAAAGGCAAAGTTCGGGCAGCCCGAAGTCGGTCTCGGTATCATTCCCGGTTTCGGCGGAACGCAGAGATTGACCCGCACGGTTAACCGTGCATATGCGGCCGACCTCATTCTTTCCGCACGCACCGTCAGCGCGGCGGAAGCTCTTCAAATGGGGCTTGTGAGCCGAGTTGTTCCCCCCGAGGAGCTGATGAACGAAGCAATGAAGCTTGCCGAAATGATCGCTGCAAACGCACCCATTGCCGTTCGTGCCGCAAAGAAGGCAATGCGCATTCGTTACATGAATTCGCTTGACAACGACCTTGCCGCCGAAGCAGAGCTTTTCGGAAGCTGCTTTGAAACGCAGGATCAGCAAATGGCAATGACGGCATTCGTTTCCAAAACAAAAAAAGACGAATTCACCGGCAAATAACATCAGGGCTTCGGCCCGAAGTTTACCAAACAATTATTTCACCGAAAGGAACTAAGCATTATGAAAAACGTATTCGTTATCGGCGCAGGCACAATGGGCCTTGACATCGCACAGGTTTTCGCAACCGCGGGCTACAACGTTACCGCATACGGCAGAACCGATGCAAGCATCGGCAAATCCTCCGCAAAACTCACAAAGAGCCTTACAAAGCGCGTTGATCGCGGCAAGATGACGCAGGAAGCAGCGGATGCGATTCTTGCACACATCACCTTTGTTACCGACTATGAGAACCTCAAAACCGCAGATCTCGTGATTGAAGCAATCGTTGAGAATATGGAAATCAAGCATAATCTCTATGCTGCAATCGATGAAATCTGCCCCGAGCACACCATTTTTGCAACCAACACAAGCTCCCTTTCCATCACGGAGCTTGCCGCCTGCACCAAGCGCGCGGACAAGTTCATCGGAATGCACTTCTTCAACCCCGCAACGGTCATGAAGCTTGTTGAGATCATTCGCGGTATGCACACTTCCGACGAAACCTTCGAAACAATCAAAGCTCTCTGCACCGAAATCGGCAAGGAACCCGTTGAAGTGGCCGAAGCTCCCGGTTTTGTTGTTAACCGCATTCTTATCCCCATGATCAACGAGGCTGTCACCATCGTTCAGGAAGGCGTTGCGTCCCCCGCAGACGTTGACACCGCAATGAAGCTCGGCGCAAATCACCCCATGGGACCGCTCGCATTGGGCGACCTTATCGGCCTTGACGTTTGCCTCGCAATCATGGACACCATGTATAACGAAACCCATGATTCCAAATACCGCGCCTGCACCCTGCTGCGCAAAATGGTTCGCGCAGGTCTGCTCGGCAGAAAAACCGGCAAGGGCTTCTTTGAGTATTAATCTTTGTTGACCCGAAGCTCAGTCGGATTTTGCCCGGACATGAATCCGAGAATCTTCCCGAATGAGCCTCGCAAACGGCTCCGAGAGTTAACGCTGCATCCTGCCGCCTGACCTTCTCGGAGGCAACATAACATAAATTCAGGGCATTGCAGCCGCTCGGCGTTTGCAATGCCCTTTTTGTGATTCAATGCTCTTCTTCGGGGTTGACAAATAAAAATTAATCATTCCCCGACAGTCATATTCTCAAGTATCAGCTCCAACTTACGGCTCTGCTCCGGGGAAAGGCTGCTGCGGCGCGCCTTGAGGGCTTCCGCAAATTGTTTTTCGTTTCGGCCTTCCTCAAACTCAACGGAGGGAAAGCGTTTCAAAAGCAAAACGAATGCCGGCAGCGGAAGCATTTCGACAAGCGCGTTCATTTCGGCACCGTCAAGCAAATCATCGCACACAATATCAATTATGTCCGCTGCGGAATGCACGTTTTCCGTGATAAGCGCGAGCTTTTCGCCTGCGGTTTGAGCCGCAAGCAGATTTTCGCGAAGCCCTCTGTATTCTGCATCGCTGAGCCTTTCACCGTCCCGAACATTGACTTCACCCATCCGGAACGCTTCCGATACCCGCGGGAAGACGCTTCGTCCGATACTTACATTGTTATGAACCGTTCTTGCAAGAATCGGCATACAGCGAACGATATACAGCCCGACACTTTTCGGCAGTTTCAAAACGGCGTCCAATTTATCCAGCGCATCGATAAGAAATGCAGCAGTTTGCTTCAAGTCGAGTGAAACGAGTTCCGCTTCAAGTGTTTCCGCTTCCTTTGCTGACAGGTTCAGCCGCTGCGGTTCGCGCCCGAAATGTGCAAGCGCAAGTGCACAAAGCAGAATCGGTTCAAACAGGTTCACCGGGCTGTCGGCATAATCCTTTGCAAGCTCCCGAAGCAGTCCATCGCATTTATCCGACGGGAATAAAAGCAAAAAGGCATTTTCAGCGTCAATATAACGCAAATACCGCTCAACAAATTCGATTCCGCAAAGCTTCGGCCTGCCCGCAAGCGGCGGATAGTCCGCAGTTATGTGAATCTCCCGCGCCGAAAACACGGGCGAATACAGTTTAAAGAACCCGTTTATACCGTCCGAAACCGTTGAAAACCAGAATCTGTTGGGATTTTTGAAAAAGTTACGCAAAATGCGTTTTTGAAGCCCTCTTGCGCGGTTCATACGAAGGTTTGCTTCCGCCATGCCGTCATTATAAAGCTGCACAAGCGCAGTGTTCACAAGTGCTTCCGCCGCCTCTTCCGCACTCGGATACCTTTTCAGGTTCAAACCGATTATATATGTTGCGGAAAGAAGCAGCTTTCTTCCCTCTTCAACGGGCAATGAACTGCTTCTGCCCCCCGTTCGCTTATCCGCCAACGTTTTAAGCAGATCCGCAAGCTGCGCCTGCAAGCTTGAAACATCCGTTTCCGAAAGCAGTCCCGCAGCGTTTGCCGCCTGCACAAGTGACGCAAAATAATCCGTCGGATCGGGACGGAAGCCGTCAAGCGCATGTGCCCCGTGCTTCTCCAAGCTCCCGCCCGCCGATGCTGCAAATCCGTCGGATGCCTTCACCGATTCCGTTCCGTGGATTTTAACTCCGTGTTCTTCCATTGCTCCCGTCGTTCTCCTTTCAGTCGGCTGTTTATCCCTCAGCTTCTTTTCGGCTGCAAAACACCGCCGCCGTTTTCAGCTCTGTTCATACTGTTCCGCACGGTAAATGAAGCTTTCCAACGGTTCCCCGCTGCGAACATGTTCCGCAAGCATCGGCAGCGCACGTCCCGCAAGCAATTCGAGAGAACCCTTGCAGAACCCATTGAAAGCTTCCTTCATGAAATCAATCAGTTCATCATCTGAAACGATGTCCATCGTTTCATTTTTAAATTCATAAAACAGTCCGGTGACCTCATGCAGGGTCTGCTCATAATCCTCCTGCGAAATCCACGGCGAATCACAGAATGCTTCGGCAATCCTGCCGAGAACGCCTGCACCGAATTCCATCCTTCCCGTGCGCTGCAATGCAGCATTTCGTGTTGCGATAATCGCTGCCGCCTGCTTCCGGGAAAGAACAAGCCCGTATTTTTGAGCTTTTTCGTTGCTTTTCAGCAACAGCCTCGTTTCGTTTTTCTGCGCCGCGCCGCCCGAAAGCAATGAAAGTGAAAAGACGGCCTCAGCATTTTTGCTGTTGTTTAATTCCATTTGCACCTCCGCAATGCTGTTTGCAAGAATAAATCGTATGTTTCCTGAGTATTTCAATATTTTACGCGTCATCCCGGAATTGCTCATTATATCCCTATAAATACTCGCTGTCAAGCTTTCTTTGTGATAATTGCTGATTAATTGTTTTTAGCGAAAAGTTTCCGACCGCAATGCTCCTCTGCCCGGAATCCGAACAATTCAACCCGGGCAAAGTGTTCATGTTTTTTCGGAAACAGGAAAATTACGGAATTTTTGCGGCGTCGGACGGCAAATTTACGGCTGCCGCATATATTGTTTCAAACCATATTGACAACGACTTTCAACAAAGCTATACTGAAAACCGATATTGCGCAATTGCAGTTATCAAATATTTTTCCGTTCACACTCTGAATCCCCCTGTTTCGGGAGCGGCACGGAGTGCGGTTTTCCCGTGATGGGAATTTTTCCGTATCTACGGCAAAAATCGTCTCAGTTGCGCATATCGCAGCCACGGGTTGACAAATTGCCCGCCTCCCTTTATTGCCCGCAACGGCAAAAAAGCGTATCATTACGGCAGTAAACCCGCCCGCGAACAGGCGGCGGAAAAGGTTAAACAGAGAGGAACGGTCACAGCAATGATACTTGCAGACAAAATCATCAATCTTCGTAAAAAGGCGGGCTGGTCACAGGAGGACCTTGCGGAAAAGCTCGGAGTTTCGCGCCAATCCGTTTCAAAGTGGGAGGGCGCACAGTCCGTACCCGATATGGACAAAGTTCTTCGGCTGAGCCGCATTTTCGGTGTTTCAACCGATTACCTTCTTAAAGATGAAATCGAGGAATGCGAACCTTCCTTTCAATCCTCCGACGACAGTGCCGAGCCTCCGCTTCGCACCGTCACAATGGAACAGGCCTCTGCCTATCTTGAGCTTCGCCGTGTTTCCGCGCCGCGAATTGCGCTTGCAGCTTTTCTTTGCGTTATTTCGCCCGCAGCTTTGATTTTTCTTGCCGCAATGAGCGACAGTCGTGTTATTAATATCAGCGAAAACCTTGCCTGCGGCATCGGTCTTTGTGCCTTGATTCTGCTTGCCGCAATCGGTGTCCTGCTTTTTATTTCAGCCGGCGCAAAGGCAAAGGAATATGAATTTCTTGAAAAAGAACCGTTTGAAACGGAATACGGCGTGGCCGGTATGCTGCGCGAACGCAAAGCTGCATTTGCGCGCACCTCCTCAAGGCTCAATATCATCGGAACCATGCTCTGCATATTTTCGGTGATTCCGATCTTTGTTTCCGTCTGCTTTGAAAATGCGGATTTTGCTCCCGCTGCGGCGGTAAGTCTTACGCTTGTTATTGCGGGCATCGGCAGTGCCGCATTCGTGCTTGGGGGAACATATAATTCTGCCGTTGACAAACTTCTCGAAGAGGGCGACTACACCCGCATAAAAAAAGAAAAGAGCGGATTCGTAAGCCGCATATCTTCCTGCTATTGGCTGATTGTGACCGCGGTTTATCTGCTTATAACATTCGGCATCAAGGGCGGCAATCCCAAAACATCATGGGTCATCTGGCCCGTCGCGGGCGTTATTTTTGCCGCACTTTCGGCTTTTTTGAATGCGCTTCCCGCTGCATCTTCAAAACGCGGCAAGAAGTAAAACGGAGGAAATGTTAATGAGTGACACACAATATGACAACCTGTGCGGTGAACACTTCGCTTCGACCGAGCGCGAGATCATCCGCATTGACGGACTGAATAAAGCTTTCGGAGAGATAAAGGCCGTTCGAGACCTTTCGTTCCGTGTATGCCGCGGTGAACTTTTTGCCTTTCTCGGTGTTAACGGAGCGGGCAAATCCACAACCATCTCCATAATCTCGGGGCAGCTTCGACGGGACGGCGGCAGCGTCACGATTTTGGGCATGGATGCGGAGCGGGATTTTGAGCACGTTTCCCGAAAGCTCGGCGTTGTTTTTCAAAATTCCGTGCTGGATCAGGCATTGACCGTTCGGGAAAACCTCCGCAGTCGAGCCGCACTGTACGGCATCAACGGAAAAGCGTTCAAAAAAAGACTTTCGGAGCTTTCGGAACTTCTCGATTTCGGTGATCTTCTGAACCGAACCGTCGGCAAGCTCTCCGGCGGGCAGCGGCGGCGAATTGACATTGCGCGTGCGCTTTTGCACGAACCCGAAATTCTTATTCTTGACGAGCCCACGACCGGACTGGACCCGCAGACGCGCCTCCTTCTTTGGAGCGTTGTTATGCAGCTTCGTGCCGAACACGGGCTTACGGTGTTTCTGACCACTCACTATATGGAAGAAGCCGCCGATGCAGACTACGTTGTAATATTGGATTCCGGCAGCATTGCTGCTGAAGGCACACCGCTGGAGCTGAAAAACAGGTTCACAGGTGATTTCATAACGCTTTACGGCGTCACGCCCGAAAAAGCCGCCGCTCTCGGCGAATACAGAGTTGAATCCACACGCGACGGCATTCGCATTGCCGTAAAAAACACGGCGGAAGCAACGCAGTTGATTTTGAAACATCCCGAACTGTTCATCGATTACGAAATCAAAAAAGGCGGAATGGACGATGTGTTCCTTGCCGCAACGGGCAAAAAGCTTTCCGGAGGTGTTGAATCATGACAGGTTGTTACAATCTTTTTATTCGCAATTGCAAACTTTTTTTCAAGGATAAAGGCATGTTCTTTGCCTCGCTGATAACGCCTGTTATCCTTTTGGTGCTTTATGCCGCATTTCTTGCAAATGTGTATCGCGACAGCTTTATTTCCGCTCTTCCGGAGGGTTTCCCCGCTGCGGAAAAGCTCATCGGCGGCATTGTCGGCGGGCAGTTGGTTTCATCCCTGCTTGCGGTAAGCTGCATCACGGTATCCTTTTGCTGCAACATGACCATGGTTTTGGACAAGGTCACGGGTGCAAGACGGGATCTCACCGTTTCCCCCGTCAAAAAGTCCACGCTTGCGCTGAGCTATTATCTTGCAACTTTTGCTTCAACGCTGCTTGTCTGCCTTATTGCGGCAGGTGCGGGATTTATCTATCTTGCAAAGGTCGGCTGGTATCTTTCCTTTGCCGACGTGATGCTGCTGTTTGCGGACATTGTTCTGCTTGTGCTTTTCGGCACCGCACTTTCAAGCATTGTGAACCGTTTTCTGACGACTCAGGGGCAGGTTTCCGCCGTCGGCACGATCGTCAGCTCGGGTTACGGTTTTATCTGCGGCGCATATATGCCGATCGCACAATTCAGCACCGGCTTGCAGCACATCCTTATGTTTCTGCCCGGAACATACGGAACAAGCCTTATTCGCAATCATGCCCTCCGCGGTGCGTTCTCCGCGGCAGCGGATGCTGGTCTTGCTCCCGAAGTTATTGACGTAATTAAGAAATCCATCGATTGCAGGCTCAGCTTTTTCGGAACGGATGTAAGCCTTCCGGCAATGTTCGCCGTCCTTTGCGGGGGAACGGTTCTGCTCGTTGCGCTGTTTGTTCTGCTGAATATACTATGCGGTGTGAACCGGCGAAAAAAATATTCGCAATGATCAAGCACCGGTTATTGCATTGAAATTATAAAGCAGATTTTTTCGAATTTTTCATCCAACCTCCGGCGCGATGCGCACGGATAATGCAGCGGCGGTCATCGCGAACGGTGAGCAGCAAACGGAAACGCCCCGACCGAACAGCTTTTGCGGAACCGGCTATCTTTAAACTGTGTTATCCTAAAAAACCGACACAATATTTCATGTGTCATTTCATGTGTTTTTATAAGGAAGGAAAATATGCTTAATATCAAACACTTAACAAAAACTTACGGCAGCAAAAAGGCGGTTGACGACCTTTCTCTGCACATTGCACCGGGTGAGATTTACGGCTTTATCGGCCATAACGGAGCAGGCAAAACAACAACGCTCAAAAGCTGCGTCGGAATCCTTCAGTTTGATGCAGGCGAAATACTTGTGAACGGCACTTCCGTTCGGAAGGACCCCCTGACCTGCAAAAAACTCATCGCCTATATTCCGGACAATCCCGACATGTATGAGTTTATGACAGGCATCAAATATCTCAACTTCATCGCGGATATTTTCGGCATCGGAGCGGAGGAGCGGGTACAGCGCATCAATAAATATGCGGACATGTTTGAGCTCACCGCCTCGCTTGCGCAGCCTGTTTCATCCTATTCCCACGGCATGAAACAAAAACTTGCCGTTATCGCAGCTTGGATTCACTCTCCGAAGCTTATCATTATGGACGAGCCTTTTGTCGGGCTCGATCCCAAAGCAGCGCATACTTTGAAAGGACTGATGCGGGAAGTCTGCAATGACGGCGGCGCGATCTTCTTTTCGACCCATGTGCTTGAAGTTGCGGAAAAGCTTTGTGATAAGGTTGCGATCATCAAAGGCGGCAGGCTCATCCGTTCCGGAACCATGGACGAGGTCAAAGGCGATGAAAGTCTTGAATCCGTTTTTCTCGAGCTTGAAGCCGAATAAACTTCGGAGGCGCACTTATGCTTAAAATTCTTCTTAAACGGCAGCTCTATGAACTCAACCGAAGCTTTTTCTATGACCCCAAAAAGGGCAAAAGCCGTTCAAAGTTCGCATCCGCCGCGTTCATCGTGCTGTATGCCCTTCTTATGGTCTGCGTACTGGGCGGAATGTTCGCATTTTGTGCTTATCAGCTTGCAAATCCGCTCCGTGCCGCCGGGCTCGACTGGCTCTATTTTGCATTGTTCGGCATAATCGGGCTGATGTTCGGCGTTTTCGGCAGTGTGTTCAACACATATGCCGCGCTCTACAAAGCAAACGACAACGACCTTTTGCTCTCCCTTCCCGTGCCCGTCGGAAGCATTCTGCTTTCTCGCCTGCTGGGCGTCTATCTTATGGGACTGATGTTCTCGGCGGTTGTGTTCGTTCCGGCAGCGATAGTTTACCTCTGCATTGATTTCTCCGTCGGCACGCTTTTGGGCTGCATTCTCGGAATGCTGTCAATCTCCGTCTTCGTTTTTGTTCTGTCCTGCGCATTGGGTTGGGTGGTTGCAAAAATCGCTTCCAAGCTGAAACGGAAAAGCTTCCTCACGGTTATAATATCGCTTGTGTTTATCGGCGGGTATTACTATGTTGTAAACAATATCACGACCCTTTTAATGCAGTTTACGCAATATGTCGGCGCAATAGGGGCAGGCGTCAAAAACTTTGCTTACCCTGTTTACCTTTTCGGGCGGATGTCGGCGGGAAACCTTGGTTCCGCTCTGCTGCCCGTATTCGGCACAGCCGCGCTTGCATTGCTTACATTTTATGTTATGTCGAAGAGTTTTTTAAAGCTTGCAACCGCTTCTTCCGATACCGTAACCGCAAAATATAATCGTAATGCACGACAAAAGGCAAGCGGCGTTTTTTTCGCCTTGCTCAAACGTGAGCTCGGCCGATTCACCGCAAGCCCTGCATATATGCTCAATTGCGGTTTTGGCGTTATAATCATACCCATTGCAGGCATTCTGCTTCTCATCAGGGGCGCAGCTCTTCGTTCAATGCTGTTTGAGCTTTTCGGCAGCAACACGGGAACGATTGCGATACTTGCTGCCGCCGTCGTCTGCCTTGTGTCCACAATGAACGATATGACTGCGCCGTCCGTCTCTTTGGAAGGAAAAACGCTTTGGATTCTGCGTTCAATGCCCGTAACCACGCAGCAGATCCTCCGTGCAAAGCTTGCAATGCAGCTCCTGCTGTCCAGAATTTCGGTGCTTTTCGCCGCGATCTGCATATGCATCGCATTTGCCGTGCCGATAGGTTCATCGATTGCGGTAATCCTCGCATGTCTTTCCCTCGTTGTCCTTCTTGCCGAATTCGGGTTGTTCCTTGATCTCAAAAAGCCGAATTTGAATTGGACGACCGAAATCACGCCCATAAAACAGAGTTCAAGCGTGATGTTCGCTCTTTTCGGCGGATGGCTGTACGTATTGCTGTTCGGGGGCGGTTGGCTCCTCGGCGCACATGCGCTCGGAGCGGAGCTTTACCTCATTCTGTTTTTTGCACTGAACATGATTCTTTCTGCGGTACTGCGTTCGTGGCTAATGCGCAGCGGAACCGATATTTTTGAGAGTTTGTAAATTTATTATTCAACTTCATATTGAATTATTTCAAAAGGGCCTCTCCTAACCTGTCGGAAATGCCCTTCATCATTTCATAAACCGACGTAAACGGAATCAATTTCCCGGGAAATAATTATTCCGTCCGACCCTATCGGCTCAATTTCCCGGGAAATAAAGTCAAGAATTCTTCGGTTCCTTGCTGAATATTTCGACTTAATCCGAATATTTCTGTTCGAGGTGTTTATTAAACAGATAGGATTCATAGTCACCGATGGAAAATGCACGTTCCGAGGCTGCATCGCCGTACCGTTCCGCAAGCTCCGCAAACGTGATTTTCCTTGCTTCGCGCTGTGCAAAAGTGTCTTCTTCGTTAATACGGCGCATTATTTCCTCGATACCGTCAATTTTCAGGTTGCCGATTCTCCATTCAGGAGACATATGCGTGTAATTGTACCAAATGTCAAAATTATTTGTAATATTGAGAACAATGAAATCTCCGTTGGAATAATCCGGATTCTCGCTGCGCTTCAGCAGGCTTTCAACGCATTCCGCTTCGGTGCGCAATTCTTCATACTGCCAATAGTACGGCACAAGGCATTGCGGGATGTCACTCTTGATGATGCGAATCGGATAGAGCTTGCGATTTTCACCGTCGCAGCTTCCCGCATGAACAAAGAATTTAAAATTCTGCCCGATCTGCCGGCAGCGTTCGGCAAGTTTCAGCTTTTCGGCAAGTTTCGGAAGTTCCGCAACTTCATCCTTGTTCTCTGCATTTATAAACGCCTGCCAACGCGGTGCAATGCCGTTTTGCAGCAGAATTTCCGTCGCTTTCAGCAATTCCGAATACGCACCTTTCCGGCCGATATACCTATCCGTTGTTTCCTCTCCGCCGAAGAATGTGAGCTGAACGACTTTTACGCCGACTTCACGGAGGAACTTTGCATACTCCCCGTCTCTGACGAGCCGCCAAAAACTTGCAAGCTCAAACCTTTGCGGTTCGCAATTAACGCTCAACGCCTTGTCGCGTTCCCAGCGCGCTCTGTATTCCCCGCAAAAATCCGGTTCGCGAAGCCAGCTGTAATATTCAATTTGTTCAAAGTGCGGGCGAAAGCTGTTCACAAGCATTTCGTCTGCACCGTTTTCCGGCGGAATATTCGGCAATCGGCCGAGCCAGCAATGCCTGCATCGGTTCGGACATCCGTACATGTCAACCACCAAAGCAAGTTTTCTGCTTTTTTCAATGTTAATACTCATACAATTGGTACTCCCGTTAAAATATCGGCACCCGCCGAACAACAGCGAGTGCCGCATTTTTCTGCTTTATTCAGTTAATAAAGTACTTTCGCAGCCGAGTTATTTATTCCTGCTCGGCAAGCGAACCCGCAACGCGGACGCCGGGAAGCATAACCGCAAACGGTCCGCTGTAGTTCTTGCTGTCGTAGCGTTCGGTTGTGAACTTCATCCCGCCGCTGCAGGCATTGATGCTGCCGTTTACCGAACCGCCGGTCACGATGCGAACGCGTTCGCCGTCGAAAAGGTACGCAAGGCGAATTTCTCCGCCGAAATGTCCGGACATTGTGTCCATCTGGAAATCCGAGAATGTAACGGCGTAAAGATAAGGTTCTTTTTTCATTTCTTCAAACGAAACACTGCCGTTTTCGCAGCTGTATGCGGAATAATCGCCCGTGGGCTCAATGCCGAGATAATAACTCATTCTTGCGCCGCCGTGCAAAGTTTCAACCTTGCCGTCGGCAATCACGGAGCGATCCTTCATGGGAATCGCTTCACTGCTGAAGGGAACCTTTGCGCGAAGGGTCATGTTGAGCCTTTCACCGTCTTTCATCTCGGGCTGGACATCCGTCCCGACCTTCCATGTTGAATACCCGGGATAGACCATTCCCGCACTGCTGCGCGCAATGTAATAGGAAAGCACTTCCGCCGCATTTTCGCCCGAGAGAATCAGGTTGTAAGTTCCGCTCGGCAGTTCCGCACGGGCAATTGCCCTGTCCGCCACCTCGCGGAGCGCGGTTGTGACCTTTTCGCGCAGCGCATCGCAATTCAGATTGTCGTAGCCGAATGCATGATAAACTTCAACATCCTCGGGTTCCTTGCACTGAACGACGAATTCGCCGTCAACATCGTTTTTATAATAGCAAACGTCCGTTCCGTTATCGCCGAGGATGCGGGTTTTGACCTGCTTTGAGAAAATCTCCGCCGAGTTCACGAATGCACGCGGGTCGTTATCCGCCGCAAACAATGCCGCAGCAAAACGCTTTGCCGCCTCTTCAGCCGAAACCTCCGCAAGGCTGCCTGCGGCCGCAATGGGTTCACAAGCCTGTTTTTCAGGCAGTTCATAATACGGGTTGCCCGCAAAAGCCGAGCAGCTCTGGTACGGGCTGTCGCCATACGA